>Ga0164294_10000029_pt1 | contig 166287 bp, 168 predicted proteins | sample GEODES005metaG_FD_111479 | JGI IMG/M metagenome (GOLD analysis project Ga0164294, IMG submission 111479) | Oligotrophic lake water microbial communities from Sparkling Lake, Wisconsin, USA - GEODES005 metaG | ecosystem: Environmental > Aquatic > Freshwater > Lake | place: USA: Sparkling Lake... | reverse complement strand
CTTCACCTCGACCAGGCACATGCGGCAGTTGCCGGCGATCGAAAGACGCTCATGGTAGCAGAAGCGCGGAATCTCTTCCCCGGCCAGTTCAGCGACCTGCAGAACTGTCATGCCGGGCTCGAATTCGACCTCGACGCCGTTGACCTTGGCTTTGGGCATAGTTCGTCCGGGACCCTGAATTGGCGCGGTTCGTGAACCAGTTTCCCCCCGGGTTCAAGGGGGCGAAATGCATTGAGAACGGTTCGCAAAGACTTCTGCCATCGAACCTCGGTCCAGGGCTGTCAAGGGCGGCGGAGTCAGTCGCGTAGGATCGCGCGACATATCGCAGCACAGCCCAAACTGGGGAAAGCCGATCGCTGGCCGGTCAGAACGCTGAGCAAGGCTGGCGGGCTCGTCCCAACTTCAGCCGACATCACCGGTCCCGATCAACGCCATCTGATCGTCGGTCGGATTCATTCGACCTGAGAAGCCTCAGCAGCACAGGATCGTCGGCGCCGGCCTTGATCAGGGCCTTCAGCGACTCTTCTGCCCCTTCGGGGTCCAGATGGGGGTGCTGGTCGGCCAGACACGAATGAAGATCCAGCAACTGTCCCGCAAGGACATGCGCGATGGCCTCTGCGACAGGTCCCGCAGCGCCGGGCTCTGGGTCTCCGGCGACAGCGTCCAGACTTCGAATCAAGGCCACGCCTGCGGCGCGGACGCCCAAGAGAATCCTTGCCGCCTGCCGGGCGTCATGGACTGACAGCGCGGCGAAGGGCGGCGCCATACGGCGGTCAGAACCAGCTCTTGTCGCCCACCACATAGTCCTGATGGAACTGCTGGTCCGACTTCACCAGATAGATGATGAACTCGATGAAGGCGATGATCCCGACCACAAGGGGCGGGATGGCAAACAGTATCCAGCCGATGGTCCCGCAGAGCAGCATGATGATCCCGGCATTGGTCTTGCCGAGATAGAACTTGTGGATACCCAGCATGCCGAGGAAGAAGGCCAACAGCGCCGCGACAATCTTGTTCTTGTCGCCGGACAGGCCGGCATAGGGCGGCGTTGTCACGAACACGCTGCGGGCGGCGCCCTCAGAGACCTCGAAGTCAACCTCGGTGCCCGGGATGACGCTGCGCACGTCATTGCCCAGATCACCCCGGGTGAAGGGATAGCGATGGCCATCGTCGCCGCTGATCAGTCCCGATCCGTCCAGATCGCTGTAGCTCAGAACCTTGCCGCGCATCTCGTTCCCCTGCGAATTGACATCGGCCGCATGAGGGCGCGATTCCGACAGGATACTCGTCGGCCCCGTCCGCGCATGCAATGACATGACGCGGTCGTGATAACGCCCGGGTTGCCCTATTCTGCGGCGATCAGGGTCGCGCCCTGCACATGCGGCCGTCCTGCGCGATAAGCGGTGATTCGATCCTCGACCTCGTGGCGGAAGTGGCGGAACAGGCCCTGGATCGGCCACGCGGCTGCGTCGCCCAGGGCGCAGATGGTGTGGCCCTCGACCTGGGTGGTCACGTCCAGCAGGGTGTCGATCTCCCGCATGTCCGCCTCGCCCGTCGCCATCCGCTCCATGACCCGCCACATCCAGCCGGTGCCTTCGCGGCAGGGCGTGCACTGGCCACAGCTCTCGTGCTTGTAGAAGTAGCTGAGCCGCGCGATGGCCCGGACCAGGTCGGTGTCCTTGTCCATGACGATGACGGCGGCGGTGCCCAGACCCGACTTCAGTTCGCGCAGGGCGTCGAAATCCATAGGCAGATCTTCGCACTGCTCGGCCGGAATCATCGGCACCGAGGATCCACCCGGAATCACGGCCTTCAGGTTTCCCCAGCCGCCGCGGATTCCGCCGCAATGGGCCTCGATCAACTGCCGGAAGGGGATGCTCATCGCCTCCTCGACATTGCAGGGCAGGTTCACATGGCCTGACACGCAGAACAGCTTGGTGCCGGTGTTGTTTGGACGGCCGAACCCGGCGAACCAGCCGGCGCCCCGGCGCAGGATTGTGCCGACGACGGCGATCGATTCCACATTGTTGACCGTGGTCGGACAGCCATAGAGGCCGGCCCCCGCCGGGAACGGCGGCTTCAGGCGCGGCTGACCCTTCTTGCCTTCCAGCGATTCCAGCAGCGCCGTTTCCTCGCCGCAGATATAGGCGCCGCCGCCATGGTGCACGAACAGGTCGAAGTCCCAGCCGTGGATGTTGTTCTTGCCGATCAGCCGGGCCTCGTAGGCCTGCCTGATGGCGGCCTCCAGCACCTCGCGCTCGCGGACATATTCGCCGCGGATATAGATGTAGCAACTGTGGGCCTGCATCGCGAAGCTGGCGATCAGGCAGCCTTCGATCAGCAGATGGGGATCATGGCGCATGATCTCCCGGTCCTTGCAGGTGCCGGGCTCGGACTCATCGGCATTGACCACAAGATAGTGGGGACGGCCTTCCTTGACCTCCTTGGGCATGAAGGACCACTTCAGGCCGGTGCCGAAGCCCGCGCCGCCGCGGCCGCGAAGGCCGCTGTTCTTGACGTTGTCGATGATCCAGGCGGCGCCGTTGTCCAGCATGTCGCGGGTCGCGTTCCAGCAGCCCCGCGCCCGTGCGCCATCCAGCCCCCAGTCCTGAAGGCCATAGAGATTGGTAAAGATGCGGTCCTTGTCTTCAAGGACGCCATGGGTGGTCAAGGTTCCGACTCCTTCGCCTCCGCGCCGGACCTCTCGTCCGGAACGGCGTCGACGCACGACTTCCTCTTCATCCCGTCCCAGGGCGACCGGGCGGCTGGCGGGCTCCGCCGGCTGTTGAGGGCCTGGCGAGGGCGCGGCCGGCCCGGGGGGCGGAACGGTCGGAGTCGACGTCTGGCCGGACATAGCCGTTCCGTAGCCTGAGACCAACGACGAAGTTGCGCCCTGCATAGATGGCGCTCCGGCCGGCGCCGGACCGGCCAGGGCAAGTGCGCCCGCCGCATTCATGACCAGGCCCAGACGGTTGAGCACCCTCGGCCGTCCAGGCCTGGAGCGAAAGGTCAAGGATCCCTGGCGGCTGGTCAGTCTGGGCCTCATGGCCGAACGCTCCGACGCGGACGCCACCCCGCTGGCGACCGCCCAAGACCTTGGCGCATCTTTTGGACGGGCGCATGACAGAGCGCGCAGATGGCGAGCCCCTGCACAGAAATCAGGCGTCGGGGTTGAATGGATTGGCGCGACGCCAAGCCGTGCGGCGCCAGATGACATAGACAAACAACAGCCAGCCTGCCGCGAGCAGACCGCATCCGGACCAGACGAGGCCCTCCGGAAAACCCGGGACGTAGCGGGAGATGACCAGAAGTGCGGCCCCGGCCAGGATTGTGCCGAAGCCGATCCAGCGCTCTCGTCTGTACAGAGCGCGCAGCCTGTCCAGATAGGCGATGCGCTTCCGGTTCAAGGTCAGTTCATCGATCATCTGACAATCCGCCGGTCCGCGGGCCCCTCCTTGATCCGCTTGTATGTCCACATGTATTGCAGGAACACGGCCCCGAACGGCAGGACCCCTGCGAAGATCAGGCACATGGGAATCAAGGTCTCCGCGCCCCTCGTCACCATGACCACGGCCGCGGCAATGCAACAGAGCTCCCAGACCCAGGCCGCGATCAACGGGGGGTACGAGATCAGGTCCCGGATACCCGCCCTTTCAAACCTCGGCATCACTTGACGGCTTCCGGTTCCGAAGATTTCGCCGGAGCGTTGGGAAGAGTCAGGGGTTTCGCGGCCGAGCCGTCATAGAGAGCCGGATCGGTCAGGGTGCCGATCGCGCCCTTGGGTTCCGACGCCAGGCGGCCGTCATAGCTGCCCGGCTTGGGCGAACCGCCTGCGGCAAACTCATCGAGGATCTGGCCCAGGGATTCTGGCGTCAGGTCCTCGTAGTAATAGTCATTGATCGCCGCCATCGGGGCGTTGCAGCAGGCCCCCAGGCACTCGACCTCTTCCCAACTGAACCTGCCGTCGGCCGAGACATGGTTCTTGGGGCCGATCTTCGCCTTCAGCACGGCCTTGAGATCATTGGCGCCGCGCAGCATGCAGGGGGTCGTGCCGCAGAGCTGGACGAAGGCGACCTTCCCGACCGGTTCCAGCTGGAACATCGTGTAGAAGGTGGCGACCTCGAGGACGCGGATGACCGGCATGTCCAGCATCTCGGCGATCACCCGGATCGCCGGCTCCGAAACCCAGCCCTCCTGCTTCTGTGCGATCCAGAGCAGGGGAATCGACCCTGATTGCTTGCGCTCGGCCGGATACTTGGCCAGCCAGAAATTCACGACCTCCATCGAGGCCGGTGTGAAGGCGAAGCTCTCGGGCTGGTCTTTGGCAAGGCGGCGGACGGACATCGACTCTCTTCCACTTGCAGGGCGGCGGCGTTGAGGAGTCTGGAGCCGATCCGCGAATTCAGGCGCCGATGTAGCCGGTCCGCCTCGGGGCCACAATGGCCGCACCGCTGCGATTGCCGGCCGGACATTCGCACTCGCTTTGAAGCTTGGCCGCATGTCTCCACCTGTCCCCTTGAGGCGCGGGGAACAGACGGTTGAGGCTATTTGAGAAAATCGACCCGGGCGATCCGCTCGCCGCGGAAACTGTAGACGGCCACCACCTCGAACGGCTCCGACTCGGGCGTCCGGTAGACCCGTTCATGATCCACAACCCGCGACCCGACGACGATCCGCGACAGCAGCTTCGCCTGGTTTTGCGGAAAGGTTGCGAACAGTCCCAGATGCCGTTCGCGATAGCCCTCGATGCCCTTGAGATTGGGGGCCTCATTGAGGTCCGCGACCTCGACATCGTCAGCATAGTACCGGCAGAGGGCGTCGATATCCTGGGCGTTGTAGGCGTCCAGCTGCGCCTGGGCGATCTCGGTAGGGGTCATCGATCGACCTCACCGAACACGATGTCCAGGCTGCCGAGGATGGCGCTGACGTCGGCCAGCATATGGCCGCGGTTCATCCAGTCCATGGCGGCCAGATGCGGGAAGCCCGGCGCGCGGATCTTGCAGCGATAGGGCTTGTTGGTGCCGTCCGAGACCAGATAGACCCCGAACTCGCCCTTGGGCGCCTCGACCATGGCGTAGACCTCGCCCTCCGGGGTGCGGAAGCCTTCGGTATAGAGCTTGAAGTGATGGATCAGGGCTTCCATCGACATCTTCATCTCGGCCCGGCGCGGTGGTGTGACCTTGTTGTCGGTGGTCATGACCGGCCCACGGATCTTGCGCAGCTTTTCGCAGGCCTGGCGGATGATCTTCGTCGATTCCCGCATCTCCTGCATCCGGCAGAGATAACGGTCATAGCAGTCGCCGTTCTTGCCCAGCGGAATCTGGAAGTCGAAGTCGTTGTAGCACTCGTAAGGCTGGTTGCGACGCAGGTCCCAGGCGATGCCGGACCCTCTAACCATCACGCCGGAGAAGCCCCAGGCCAGGGCCTGTTCCTTGCTGACCACACCAATATCGACGTTGCGCTGCTTGAAGATGCGGTTGCCGGTGATCAGGCTTTCGATGTCGTCGCAGATCGCGGGGAAGCCCTTGGCCCAACGATCGATGTCCTCGACCAGCTGATCGGGCAGGTCCTGGTGGACGCCGCCCGGCCGGAAATAGTTGGAATGCAGACGAGCGCCACAGGCGCGCTCGTAGAAGATCATCAGCTTTTCGCGTTCCTCGAAGCCCCAGAGCGGCGGCGTCAGGGCTCCGACATCCATGGCCTGTGCCGTAACGTTCAGCAGATGGTTGAGGATGCGACCAATCTCGGAATAGAGCACCCGGATGAGGCTGCCCCGGATCGGCACCTCGATGCCCAGAAGTTTTTCGATGGCCAGGCAGAAGGCATGTTCCTGGTTCATCGGCGACACATAGTCGAGCCGGTCGAAATACGGCACGTTCTGAAGGTAGGTCCGGGCCTCCATCAGCTTTTCGGTCCCGCGATGCAGCAGCCCGATATGGGGATCGACCCGTTCGACGACTTCGCCGTCAAGTTCCAGCACAAGGCGCAGAACGCCGTGGGCGGCCGGATGCTGAGGACCAAAGTTGATGTTGAACTTACGGACCGGCGTTTCGGGGATCATGGCCAGGTTCGAGGCGTCGTCAGCCATCAGAAAACTCCCTGGGTCGTCGGGTTCAACATATTGGCCGAGATCATTTCGGCTCTGTCTTCTGGTCGCCGGGCAGGACATAGTTCGCCCCTTCCCAGGGGCTCAGGAAGTCAAAGGCCCGGAATTCGGCGATCTTGACCGGTTCATAGACCACCCGCTTCAGTTCGTCGTCGTAACGAACCTCGACATAGCCGGTCATCGGGAAGTCCTTCCGCAGCGGATGCCCGTGGAAACCGTAGTCGGTCAGAATGCGGCGCAGGTCGGGATGGCCCTCGAAAAAGATTCCGTACATGTCAAAGGCTTCGCGCTCGAACCAGTCGGCGACCGGATAGACACTGGTGATGCTGGGCACCGGGGTGTCCTCATCCGTCGACACCTTCAGGCGGAGCCTGTGGTTCCTGACCATGGACAGAAGGTGATAGACCACCTCGAAGCGCTGGCGGCGATCCGGGTAGTCGACGCCGCAAAGGTCGATCAGTTGCTGGCAGCGGCTGGCGGAATGGTCCCGCAGCAGGGTCAAGGCCTCGACCACCCGATCGCGGGGCGCGGTCAGGGTCAGTTCGCCAAACGCCATCTCGGCCGAAGTGATGGCGCCGTTGCTTCCGGCGATGAGGGTCTGACCCAGGATTTCCAGGGCCGTGTCGGCGGCGGTCATGCTCATCGCTCGATGGTCCCGGTGCGACGGATCTTCTTCTGCAGCTGCAGAACGCCATAGACCAGGGCCTCGGCGGTCGGCGGGCAGCCCGGAATATAGATATCGACGGGAACGATCCGGTCGCAGCCGCGGACGACGCTGTAGCTGTAATAGTAGTAGCCGCCGCCATTGGCGCAACTGCCCATGCTGATGACGTAGCGGGGCTCCGGCATCTGGTCGTAGACCTTGCGCAGGGCCGGGGCCATCTTGTTGGTCAGGGTGCCGGCGACGATCATCACATCGCTTTGGCGCGGACTGGCCCGGGGGGCAAAGCCATAGCGCTCGAGATCGTAACGCGGCATGGAGGAATGCATCATCTCGACCGCGCAACAGGCCAGGCCGAAGGTCATCCACATAAGCGAGCCTGTCCGGGCCCAGGTCACCAGATCATCGGCGGCGGCCACGACAAAGCCCTTGTCGGCCAGACGGTCCGAAATGGCGTCGAAATAGGGGTCATGCAGGCGGGCGTCATAGCCCTCGACCGTCGTGCGCCCTGCGGACAGGGCCGGCGCGGTCTGACCAGCCGGAACGATTACTCCCATTCCAGGGCGCCCTTCTTCCATTCATAGACAAAGCCGACGGTCAGGACTCCCAGGAAGGTCATCATCGACCAGAAGGCGAACTGCGAAACATCCGGCGGAAGTTTCATCAGGCTGACCGCCCAGGGAAACAGGAAGGCCACTTCCAGGTCGAAGATGATGAACAGGATCGACACCAGGTAGAACCGCACATCGAACTTCATGCGGGAGTCGTCAAAGGCGTTGAAGCCGCACTCATAGGCCGAGACCTTCTCCGGGTCCGGCGCGCTCGGGGCCAGGATGGCCGCGCCGAAGATGAAGACCAGACCCAGAACCGCCGCGATCCCGATGAAGATCATGATCGGCAGGTACTCGAGAAGGAAGGCGTCCATGGGATTTCCAGGCGGGAGTCGGGCGCGTTGTAGACCAAGCTTATCGGGGGTTCAAAGGAGATTGCTGGCCCTGCGACGAAGGAGGCCGCAGGAACGGGAAAGGCGCCCCGGCAAAAGGCGTGCGGACCTGGTCAGCGCCTGCCGATCCGCTTGATCTCCCATTCAAGCAAAATGCCGGTCTGCGACATGACGTCGGCGCGCACCTGTTCGCCCAGGTCTTCCAGATCGGCTGCCGTCGCCTCGCCGGTGTTGATCAGAAAATTGGCGTGAAGGGGCGAAAACATCGCGCCGCCATGCGGTTTTCCTCGCCAGCCGGCCTGGTCGACCAGTTTCCAGGATGAGTGACCGGGGGGGTTCTTGAAGGTGGAGCCGCCGGTCTTGTCCCGGATCGGCTGAGTCGTCTCGCGCTTGGCCGTTATCTGGGCCATGCGCTCATGGATTGCTTGGGGCGCCTCGGCCACGCCCTCGAAGACCGCTTCCAGGACAATCAAACCGGCGTCCTGAAGGGCGCTGTGGCGATAGCTGTACCCGAAGCCGTCGCCGGATATGTCATGCAACTGCCCCTGACGGTCCATGACTCTTGCGGACCGGATGACCTGCACCGTCTCGGCGCCATAGCAACCCGCGTTCATGATCACCGCGCCGCCGACCGTGCCCGGAATGCCGGCATAGAATTCCAGACCGGCGATGCCGGCTTCAGCGGCCTTGCGGGCGAGGATGGCGTCAGGAACCGCTGCCCCGGCCTTTACAGACCGGTCGCTCAAGACGTCGACGCTGTTGAATCCCCGGCCGAGCCTGATCACCACGCCTTCGACGCCGCCGTCCCTTACGAGAAGGTTGGAGCCCACTCCAATCGTCAGGACGGGAACAGAAAGGTCCAGCGCCGCCAGAAACTCGGAAAGATCCTGTTCATCAGCGGGCAGAAAGACGGCATCGGCAGGTCCCCCCACCCGAAACCAGGTGAAGGGAGCCAGGGCTTCGTCCCTGAGCAACTTCCCGCGGACAGGCGGCAGGTCCAGGCTCATCGCAGCGCCGCCGCTTTTCGCGCCACCGTATCGGCATGCCAAAGAATCAGGCGCATGGCCTCGGCCGGATCGTAGGTCTCGAACACCGGGGTGCGGACCTGCCGCTCCATCAGGAACATTTCGAACCGCACGGTGGCGGGCGGAGAACTGACATCCAGCCAGAAGCCGTCCGTGTAGCCCCGACCCTTGTCGAGCATCGGCAGAAAACGGCGCGGTATGCGCCTTCGGCTCGCCTCGTTCTCGATCTGACGGATGAAGCTGGCGCTGTTCATGCGGCGGCCATCAGGCTTGAAGCGCCTGGAGCTGAGCCGGCAAGGCATAGGACCAGCCGGTGATGTCCCCGGCCCCGAGCAAGACCACCAGGTCGCCGGACCGCGCCTCTTCGGCCACCATGGAGGCCAGCTCGCCCGGGTTCGCCAGCGGCAGGGCGCGCCTGTGGCCAAACCGCTTCAGTCCCTCGATGAGAGCATCCCGGCCCACGCCGTCCAGCGGCGCCTCGCCGGCCGCATAGACGTCGGCCACGATGACCGTGTCGGCGTCGTTGAAGCAGGCTGAAAACTCGGCCATCAGATCCCGCAGCCGGCTGTAGCGATGGGGTTGCACCACGGCGATCACCCGGCCGCCTGGCGTCACCGCCCGCGCCGCCTTCAGCACGCTGGAAATCTCCACCGGGTGATGACCGTAGTCATCGACGATCCGAACCCCGCCAACCACGCCGGTGGTGGTGAACCGCCGCTTGACCCCGCCAAACCCGGCCAGGCCCTTGCGGATCGACTCGTCGTCCACCGACAGTTCCCGCGCCACGGTGATAGCAGCGAGGGCGTTCAGCATGTTGTGGTCGCCGGCCATGGGCAGGGTCAGGCCCTGCAGCAGTCTCGATGGGCCCTCGCGCGGCGTAAACTGCACATCGAACTTCGCTCCGTCCGGTCCCATGGAAACGTTTAGGGCGCGCACCTCAGCCTGGGGATTGACCCCATAGGTCACCAGCCGGCGGTTTTCGACCCGGGCCGCCAGGGCCTGGACTTCCGGATGGTCGAGGCAGACCGCGGCGAAACCGTAGAAGGGTATGTTTTCGACAAAGTCCCGGAAGGCCCGCTTGACGCTCTCGAAGTCGCCATAATGGTCCAGATGTTCCGGATCGATGTTGGTGACCACGGCGCAGGTGGATTTCAGTTTCAGGAAGGTTCCGTCGCTCTCGTCCGCCTCGACGACGATCCAGTCCCCCTCCCCGACCTTGGCGTTGGTGCCATAGGCATTGATGATCCCGCCATTGACCACTGTGGGATCCAGCCCGCCGGCATCCAGCAGGGCCGCAATCATCGAGGTGGTGGTGGTCTTGCCATGTGTGCCTGCGACGCCGACGGAAAACTGCAACCGCATCAGTTCGGCCAGCATCTCGGCGCGGCGCACCAGCGGCAGTTTGCGCTCGCGGGCAGCCACCATCTCCGGATTGTCGGCCTTGACGGCCGTCGAATAGACGACCGCTGAAGCGGCCTCGATATGGGCCGGGTCGTGACCGATGAAGATGCGTGCGCCCAGCTGCTCGAGTCGCTCGGTATTGGCCGAAGCCTTCACGTCCGAGCCCTGGACCACATAGCCCACCCGCAGCATGATCTCGGCGATGCCGCTCATGCCGATCCCCCCGATGCCGATGAAATGGACAGGGCCGAGGTCGAAGGGAACGGGGCGGTGGCGCGCGATCATGGTTGGCGGATTAGAGGAAATTCGACGACGCCGCCACAATGTCGTTCGGCTGAGGGAACTACGGTCCGACTAACGGCCGAATGCTGTCCGTTCGACCAGATCGGCAAGGTCTTCCGCCGCGCGGGGCCGTGCCACGGAGCGGGCTCCCGCCGACATCTTCTCCAGCCAGACAGGGTCAGACAGCAACGCCTTCAGGGCTGCCGCAAGACTGTCGACCGTCAGTTCGTCTTCGAGGGCCACGGCCGCAGCATCTGCGTCTTCCAGCAGCCGTGCATTGAACCGCTGGTGATCATCGGCCGCGATCTTCAAGGGGACCAGGATCGAGGGCTTTCCGGCCACCGCCAGTTCACAGACGGTCGAGGCGCCGGAACGCCCGATCACGATGTGGGCGGCCCCCAGCCGGGTGGCCATGTCGCGGAAGAAGGGGGCGACCTCGGCCTTGACCATGGCGTTGGCATAGGTTCGCCGGGCCATGTCCATGGACTCCTTGCGGGTCTGCTGCTGCACATCCAGTCGCACACGAACCGCTTCCGGCAGCCGAAGGATCGCCTCCGGCGTCAGTTCGGATAACAGCCGCGCGCCCTGGCTGCCGCCGGTGATCAGCAGACGAATGGGTCCATCGGCGGTCGGCGCTTCATAGGGACGATCGAACAGAGCCCTGATCTCGGGCCGGACCGGATTGCCCACCACATGGGCCCGGTCCCTCACGGCCGCCTTTGCCAGTTCCAGGGTCGGAAAGGCGCAGGCCACCTGGGTTACGCGTGAGGCGAGGAACCGGTTGACCCGGCCCAGGACCGCATTCTGCTCATGGATGACGGTCGGGCGCTTCTGCGCCAGGGCCGCGAGCAGGGCTGGCAGGCTGGGATAGCCACCGAAACCGACGACGATTGACGGGTCCAGTCTCCTGAATGCAGAGCGGGCCTGAAGGACGCCTTGCAAGACCGCCCAACCGGCCCGGATCATGCCCAGGATATCCCCGGATCTGGCCGTCGCGGCGGACAGGGCGATCCGTTCGTCAGCCGGGAACTTGTCGGCATAGAGGGCGCCGCGCTCATCGGTCGCCAGGACGACCCGCCAGCCCCGGGCGATCAGGACCTCGGCCAGGGCCTGGGCCGGAAAGAGATGGCCTCCGGTGCCCCCGGCGGCGATTATGACAAGACGGGCTGGCATCGCGACCGTCAGGCGTAGGCGCCGGCCAGGGGCGAGGCCTCGCCCTGGTCGAATGCACCTGGTCGGCGGCGTGTCAGGCCCAGCGCCATGCCCATGGTCAGTCCCATCGCCAGCATGGATGAGCCTCCGTAAGAGATGAAGGGCAGCGTCATGCCCTTGGTTGGCGCCAGGTTCAAGTTCACAGCCATATTGATCAGGGCCTGCTGCCCGACCAGGACAAACAGCCCGGCGGCCGCAACCTGCTCGAAGGGATCGGACAGCTTCATCGACCGATAGAGCCCGCGGACCATCAGAAAGGCAAAAACTCCGATCAGGGCCAGCGAAAACACCAGACCATATTCCTCGGCGGCGACCGAATAAATGAAGTCGGTCTGCAGATCGGGAACGCCCTGCTTCATGACGCCTTCCCCCGGACCACGGCCGAACAGTCCGCCATTGGCTATGGCTTCGGATGCCTTGGTGATCTGGTGGGTGTCGGCGCCTTCCGGAGACAGGAAACGGTCAACCCGGCTGCGGGCATGGGGGAGCAGCAGATAGATGGCGCCCAGTCCGGCCGCGGCGGACCCGCCCATGATGGGAATCCAGGATATCGGCACGCCAGCCATCCAGAAAGCCGCCCCGAAGGCGATGGTGATCAGTATGGTCTGACCGACATCCGGCTGGATGATCAGCAGGGCGACAGCCGTAAAATACAGGCCAAAGGCGATGGTCACGCCTGGAACGCCCTGCCCCTTCTGACCCTCCGCGAACATCCAGGCGACCAGCACGATCAGCGCCGGCTTGAGGAATTCAGACGGCTGAAGTGTAAATCCGGCAAAGGATATCCAGCGGGTCGCGCCCTTGGCTTCGTGACCCAGGAACGGCAGGGCCGCCATCACAAGGATGGCTCCGACGTAGATGAAGAACGCCGCGCGCTTGATGCCGCGCGTGGAGAGGACCGAAACCAGCCCGACCAGCCCGCAGGCCCCGATGGCGAACAGACACTGACGAACGGCGAAATGCAGCGGATCATCCAGCCTCAGTCGAACGGCTGCCGCCGGACTGGACGTAAAGGAAAGCAGGACGCCAAGTGCGATCAGAATTCCGGTCGCGGCCAGCAGGCTGTGATCAACCGTCCACCACCAGTTGGCCAGGGGTGTTCGCTTGGTGCGGGAAACGAGATGCTGATTGGCGTTCATGCCCTGACCTCCCGGGCGGCCTCGGTCCGACCGAGATTGAGAACGGCCTGCCGAAAGGCTTCGCCCCGCGCCTCGAAATCGGAAAACTGATCGAACGAGGCGGTGGCCGGCGATAGCAGAATGATGGCGTCCTCATCCATGGAAGCAGCATCTTCAAAAGCGGCCGTGACCGCCGTGGTCATGTCGCCGCAGAGGCGATAGGCGGCTCTGCCTTCGAGCGTCAGGGCAAAAGCCTCCTGCGCCTCGCCGATCAGATAGGCCCTGTGGACTCTCGGAAACAGGTCGGACAGGTCCTCGATCCCGCCGGTCTTGGCTCGGCCGCCGGCGATCCAGTAGACCTTTGCATAGCTGGACAGGGCCTGACGGGCGGCGTCGGTGTTGGTGGCCTTGCTGTCATTGACAAATCGCACCCGACCGATCTTGTCGACCGTCTCCATGCGGTGCGCCAGTCCCGGGAAGGTCATCAGCCCGTTGGACGCCTCGTCCGGCGACAGACCCAGGGCCAGGGCCGCGGCATAGGCCGCGGCGGCGTTTTGCCAGTTGTGCTTTCCCGGCAATGATCGGGCGCCCGTCAGATCGGCGATATCCAGGGTTCGCTCGCCGGTCGCGTCATACAGGATGCCGGACAGAGCATAGACTCCCCGACCCATGGCCTTGCCGGCGCTGATCGGCAGGATGGTGCGGCGGTTGGCGGCGGTTATCTCGGTGCAGATTCGCTGGCACCAGGAATCGTCCACCCCGATGATCGCGGTGTCCCCCTTGCCCTGGTTCAGCAGGATCCGGCGCTTGGCGGCAACGTAGCCCTCCATGTCGCCATGCCGGTCGAGGTGGTCCGGCGTGATATTCAACAGGATGGCGGCGTCCGGCTTCAGGGAAGAGGTCAGGTCCAACTGGAAACTGGACAGTTCCAGCACATAGACCGCGCCGCCGTGCATATCGGGAAGGCCGAGCACGCCGTAGCCAATATTGCCGCCGATGCGGGCGTCACGACCGGCTGACTTGAGGATATGACCCAGCAGGGCCGTGGTGGTGGACTTGCCGTTGGTTCCGGTAATGGCCGCCACCCTGGGACGGCGATGGGCAGGCGCGGAATTGATGGTGCGGGCGAAGAGTTCGATATCGCCGACAATCTCGACCCCGGCTTCCCGCGCGCGAACCACGGTCCAGTGAGGCTTTGGGTGGGTCAGGGGGACGCCCGGCGACAGCAACAGGGCGGCAAAGCCTGACCAGTCCGCCGCCTGGAGATCCACCAAGGTCAGGCCTTCAGCCTCGGCTTCCTCCCGTCCCCTGGGATTGTCGTCCCAGGCGACGACCTTCGCCCCGCCGGCAATCAGGGCGCGCGCTGCGGTCAGGCCGGTGCGGCCGAGGCCGAACACAGCGACCTTGCGCCCTTCAAAGCCGGTGACGGGGATCATGACCTGCGGCGCCCCCTACCTTAGCTTCAGTGTGGCGAGACCCAGAAAGGCCAGGATCAAGGCCACGATCCAGAACCGGATCACGACCGTGGACTCCGCCCAACCGAGCTTCTCGAAGTGGTGGTGGATCGGCGCCATCAGGAAAATCCGGCGGCCGGTTCGTTTGAAATAGGCGACCTGGATCATCACCGAGAGGGCCTCGACCACGAACAGGCCGCCGACGATCCCCAGAACGATTTCATGCTTGGTCGCCACGGCGATGGCGCCAAGAGCGCCCCCCAGGGCAAGGGAGCCGGTATCGCCCATGAAGATTTTTGCAGGCGGGGCATTGTACCAGAGAAAGCCCATGCCGGCGCCGATGATGGAACAGCAGACCACGGCCAGCTCCCCGACCCCGGGAACGAAATGCACCTGAAGATACTGGGCAAATACGAAATTGCCGACGAGGTAGGCGATCAGGCCAAAGGCCCCGGCTGCAATCATCACGGGGACGATGGCCAGGCCGTCCAGGCCGTCGGTGAGGTTCACAGCATTGGAAGCCCCGACAATCACAAATCCGCCGAACAGCAGGTAGAACCACCAAAGATCGATCAGCAGCCGCTTGAAGATCGGAAACGCCACAGAGGTTGAGAGCGAGGGCGTCTCGGGCGAGGCCGGCGCCAGAAAGACCAGAACGGCGACGGCGACGATGGCGACCAGGGTCTGGATCAGCAGTTTCATTCGGCCCGACACGCCGTCAGTGGTCTGTTTGGTCACCTTGGCATAGTCGTCGAGGAAGCCGAGCAGGCCGAAGGCGCCGGTCACGAACAGAACCACCCAGACATGGATGTCGCTCAGATCGGCCCAAAGCAGCGTCCCCACCGTCAGACCGGCGAGGATCATGAACCCGCCCATGGTCGGAGTGCCGGCCTTTTCGAGCACATGGCGTTGTATGCCGTCGGCGCGGATCGGCTGGCCCTTGCCCTGCTTCGCACGCATCCAGCGAATGAAGCGGCTGCCCATGGCAACGGCCACAATGAAGCCTGTGGCAAGCGCCATGCCTGATCTGAAGCTCAGGTATTTGAACAGATTGAGCATCGGGAACACGTCCCCGTTCCGCTCGAGCCATTGATACAGCAGATAGAGCATCAGCCCTCCCCCCCGGTCCGATAACGCTGCAGCAACGCCGCTGCGATCAGTCCCGCACGGGAACCGTTCGAGCCCTTGACCATGATCACATCCCCCAGCGACAGCGCTTCGGCCACCTTCGGCGCCAGCTCGGCCGCAGTCAGGGCGTAGCCGCCACGGCGAGTCGCCGGAAGGGCGTCCCAGAGTGATTTCATCTGGGGGCCGGCAACAAACACCTGGTCCACGTCCGCCTCAACCAGGGGATCGACCAGGGCGGCATGCATGGCCGGTCCGTCCGGCCCAAGTTCCAGCATGTCGGTCAGCACCGCAATGCGTCTGCCGGTCACCGGCCTGGCCCCCAGGGTTCTCAGGGCGGCGGTCATCGAGAGGGGATTGGCATTGTAGCTTTCGTCGATCAGGGTCGCCGTTCCGTCAGCGATCTGAAGGAGCGCTTCTGCCCCTCGCCCCGCCAGCGGTTCGAAATCGGCCAGCGCCGCCAGGGCGGTCTGGCGATCGACATCCATGGCCTCGAGCATCAGCAGGGCGCACAGGCCATTCAAACCCCAGTGCAGACCGGTCTGGCGAAGGTCAAACTGAACAGGCTCGCCGTGCATCACACAGGTTACCCTGGCGCGGGCGCCCCGGACTTCAAAGCCAGTCAATCGGGCCGCACAGTCGCTGCCAGAACCGAAATCAAGAACCCTGGCCCCCGCCCCCCTGGCCTGCGACTGCAGATAGCCGAACCATTCATTGTCGGCGTTCAATACGGCGATCCCGTTCGGGGCCAGGCCGTTGAAAATCTCGGCCTTGGCCCGGGCGACGCCGGCCTCGCCATCCGGGAAGTTTTCGATGTGAACAGGACCCACGGTGGTGATGGCCACAGCCTGTGGCTGGACCATCCGCACCAACGGCGTGATCTCTTCGGCATGGTTCATGCCGATTTCAAACACCGCGCGTTGGGTTTGGATCGGCATCCGGGCCAGGGTCAGGGGAACGCCGATATGGTTGTTGAAGCTCTTGATTGAACTGTGGGACCGCCCTGCCAATGCCAGCCCCGCTGCAATGGCCTGGGTGACGCTGGTTTTGCCGACCGATCCGGTAACGGCGCAGCGAAGGGCTGAAGAGCGATCCCTGGCCGCAAGGCCAAGCGCCTCCAGTCCCCTGAGGGTATCGACAACCTGAACATTCGGGGCAGCGGTCTGCCGGCTGACCAGGGCGCCCGCTGCACCGTTGGCGATGGCCTGATCAATGAAGTCATGGCCATCCCGGGCCCCGGCCAGCGCCACAAAAAGATCGCCCTCTGAAAGGCCACGGCTGTCGATGTCGATCCCGCCGATGACAAAATCATCCTTTGCGACACCGCCGGTTGCCCGGGCGATATCCCGGGCGGTCCAAAGGGGTTCAGTCACCCTGGCCTCCTGCAATCAGGGCGGCGCGGGCTTCGGTCACATCGTCGAAGGGATGGTTGACACCAGCCACCAGCTGGCCCTGTTCGTGGCCTTTCCCGGCAATGGCCAGGACGTCGCCAGGTTTCATCATGCCGACAGCGGCGCGGATCGCCATCCGGCGGTCGCCGATCTCGTGAGCATCCGGCGCAGCCGCCAGAATGGCTTCGCGAATTGCGGCCGGCTCCTCGGAGCGAGGATTGTCATCGGTCACGATGACAACATCCGCCAGCCTGGAAGCAATCTCGCCCATCATCGGCCGTTTGCCGGCATCACGGTCGCCTCCGGCCCCGAAAACGACGATCAGCCTGCCGGCGGCGTGGGGGCGCAGGGCCAGCAGCAGGGTCTCCAGTCCATCTGGAGTATGGGCATAGTCCACATAGACCTCGCCCGTGCCAGGACCGGCCTCGACACGCTGCATTCGGCCTGGCGCCCCCACCAGGGATTCAAGGGCCGAAAAGACCGCCTGGGGATCTTCACCGGCCGCCAGACACAGACCGGCTGCGACCAGGGCATTGTCTGCCTGGAAGCCGCCGGCCAGCGGGAGTTTGATCCGATAGAGATTTCCTGCATGTGCGAGGGTCAGATCCTGACCCGCCGGCGTGAGATCGCGCCGCAACAGCCGGAGCCCATCCCCGCCGCTTCCGGTGGAAACAATGCGATGGCCGCGAGCGACGGCCGCGCCTGCAAAGGCTTCGAAACTGTCCGAGTCCGCATTCAGGACCGCGACGGAGCCCGAAGGCAGAAGCACCTCGAACAACCGCAGCTTGGCAGCCCGATAGGCCTCCATGCTGCCATGATAGTCCAGGTGGTCCTGGGTGAAGTTTGTAAAGCCGGCGGCTGTCAGATGCACGCCGTCGATACGTCGTTGATCGATGCCGTGGGACGACGCTTCGAGAGCCAGATGGGTGACCCCCTCATCCACCATTCTCGCCATCAAGGCCGCGACATCCGAAGCGTCCGGCGTGGTCAACCCCGGCGGCGTGATCGCCAGATCGGCCTGGCCTGACCCCGAGATCACGACCCCCAGGGTTCCCATGCTCGCCGCCCTATGTCCGAGGATCGCAAAGATCTGCCGGCAGAATGACGCGATGGAGGTCTTTCCGTTTGTCCCGGTGATCGCAACACACAGGGGCGGTTGACGCTGATGAAAGCGCGCTGCGGCCAGGGCATAGGCGCGCCGCAGGTCCACCGCATGGACGACCGGCACCGGGAGGCCGCTGATGTCCGCGGGCGCCAGGACGGCGACAGCCCCCTGTTCCAGCGCTGCTTGAATGAAGCGTCGGCCATCGGCCTGCAATCCAGGAAGGGCCGCGAACAGAAATCCGGGCGCCACCTTTCGACTGTCCGCCGTCACTCCGGTTATGACGGGATCCGAGGAGGCGGACAGAAGTCCCAGATCAGAGAGTCGAAGGCTCACAGCGGCGCTCCCTTCTGGATCGTCGCAACATCGAAGTCGGGGCGCTGAAGTTGCCGGGGAACCCCCAGGAACCGTGCGCTTCTGTCGATCACCCGGCCGGCCGCCGGCGCCGCCACCAGGCCGCCTGTCCGGGCGCCTCCGGTCGGCTCATCGAGTAGGATCAGGACGAAATAGCGCGTCGTTTCAGGGGGACCGTCGGAGGGAAAAATGGCCGCGAAGGACGCGACTTGCCGGGTAGAACTGTAGCCGCGAATGGCCGGGTCATACTTCTCACCGGTCCCGGTCTTGCCGCCGACAGAAAGACCAGGCGCGTCCGCCCGCCTGCCGGTTCCCTCGACCACATTGCCCCGCATCATCTTCAGCATCGCCTGGGCCGTGCCTTCCGAAACAACCCGCTCGCCGGCGGGGTGATAGCCAGCAGGCTTCTTGAGGATCGTCAGCGGGACCATGGTGCCGCCATTCAGAATGGCGCCCATGGCCTGGGCAAGGGAGAGAGGACTGACATTGATCCCATGCCCGAAGGAGACGCTGGCCAAGGCATCATCGTTCCAGACGCTCGGGGTCAAGGGACTGGCAATCTCTTTCAACTCCACGCCTGCCCGGCGGGTCAGCCCCAGCTTGTCGAAATACGACTTCAACGACGTCACGCCGATGCCCATGGCCAGTTTGGCCGTTCCGATGTTGGAACTGTGGTTGAACACCTCCCCGAGCGTCAGGATACGGTTGGTCCCATGGAAGTCGTGGATCGTGCGATATCCCATCCGCATGGGACTGCGAGCATCGAAGGTCGAGTCCATCTGGGCAACGCCCGTGTCGAGACCGATGGCCACGGTAAAGGCCTTGAAGGTCGATCCCATCTCGTAGACCTGGGCTCCCGCCAGGTTCTTGCGGTCAGCCTCGGAATAGCGACCGGGTCGGTTGGGATCAAACTCGGGCCAGTTGGCCAGGGCAATCACCTCTCCGGTGCGGACATTGGTCACCAGTCCCACGGCGCCCTTGGGGTGGAACTCCGCTACTGCGGCTTCCAGTTCTTCATCCAGAGCGGCCTGGACCCGGACATCTATGGACAGGGCTACGGGAACATCTGCCGCTGCCCCGGCCCGAAGTTCAGCTTGCAGCGCCTTTTCCGCGCCCTGAAGTCCCTCGCCTCCGGTATCGCTGAACCCGATCAGATGGGCTGCGAGAGGCCCCATGGGGTAGACGCGCCGGGGTGATTTCTCGAAGAAGACGCCGGGCAGACCCAGTTCATGGATCCTGTTGCGGATTTCCGGCGGCAAGCCCTCGGCCAGGACCCGGCGCTTGCCGGAATCCATGGCCTCGTTGAACCGGCGGCTGGTCAGTTTGGGGATCGTGCCGACCAGGGCCTTGCGGGTTTCCTTTCGGCTCCAGACATCGGCAGGATCCAGCACGAGACGATAATGGGTCAGATTGACCGCCAGAAGCTGCCCTTGGCGATCGACCAGATCGGCCTTGGCTGTGGGGTCGAGAGCTGCCCCCTGTCCTGGCTTGCCTGCATCCGAGAAAGCAGCGGCATAGATGGCGCCGCCACCGATACAGCCGAACAGAACCGCGAAAAACGCCAGTACACAGAGGATACGAACCCTAGCGTCATCTTCAGGTCGACCTGAAACCCGAGCATGCCCGAAGGCATGCTCGATCCGCCACAACCGGTCTATGATCCAGCGCCAGATGGGCGGATAGCGATGCGGCTTGAGGTCAGCCAGACTCATAGCCCTGCCTCCACACGTCTGGACGGGGACCCGTCTTCCCCGCCGTCGCCGGGAACCGCGCCTTCCACCCCCGGCCCGCTGATCTCGATGGGGGCTTCCGTAACGGGAGCTGGAGTCTGCACGGGACCCGGCGGACGGTTGCCCGCCATCAGGATCGGAATACTCTCCAGATCCCCTTCCTGATCAGCCCTCAGCGGCCCCATATGGAGATGGAGCTTGGCAAGGCGCTGAAGGCGTTCGGGTTGTTCCAGATGCGCGACCTCCGCCTTGAGCAGCCGAATGCGGGTGTTTTCATCGCCGATGAACCTTTGGGTGCGAACCATCTCGCGCATGTCCCGGGCGGCGTAGGCCTTGGCCAGATTGACGGCTATGGCCAGCACCACAACCATCAGAACGCCCACGATGTTGACCGTGCGAAAGCCGCGTGTTCGATGATTGAAGACCGCGCCGATCACGAAGATGCACTCCAGACCGGCGCCGATGTCCGGATGGCCGCCCGCAGCTTGGCGGAGCGTGACCTTGGATTGGCGGTGGACTCCTGAGGACTGGCCTCCCGGGCGCCGCGGAACAGCAGCTCGAAGGAAGGCTCCGCACCGACCTCGCGCGGCGGCGCATGGCGGGAGCCGGAAGGCGTGCGGCCTGCCCGCTCGGCCAGGAACGCCTTTACGATGCGATCTTCCAGCGAATGAAAGGTGACGACCGCCAGCCGCCCGCCGGGCTTGAGCGCCCGCTCAGCCGCCACGAGGCCGGCCTCAAGTTCTGACAGCTCTTCATTGACGGCGATGCGAAGGGCCTGGAACACCCGGGTAGCAGGATGCACCTTGGCGCCGCGCCTTCCGCCCAGGGCCCGTTCGACAACCTCGGCGAGGTCCAGTGTTCGCGTGAAGGGCGCCTCCGCACGACGGCGGATCAGAAAGCTGGCGACCCTGCGGCTTTCTCGCTCTTCGCCATAGACGAAGAAGATTCGCGCCAGAGCCTCCTTTTCGAGACTGTTGACCAGATCGGCTGCGGTCGGCCCGTCAGCGCCCATCCGCATGTCCAGCGGGCCGTCCCGCATGAAGGAAAAGCCGCGATCAGCCTCGTCCAACTGCATGGACGACACGCCAAGATCCAGCGCCACGCCGTCGATGCTCCCCTCGCCCAGGAAATCGGCCATGGACGAAAACCGCGCCTCGATCAGACGAAACCGACCCCCCGCTTCCAGGGGCGCTGCAAAACACCGCACAGTCGGATCACGATCAAACGCCGTGACCCGCGCGCCGGCCTCGACGAATGCACTGCTGTAGCCGCCTGCCCCGAAGGTTCCATCGACCACATCACGGCCAGACAGCGGCATCAGGGCCGCCAGCACCTCGGGCAGCATGACGGAAACATGGGGCGCCTCGCTCATTAGCCCTGCTCCGCCTTCAGAGCGCGCTGCCCCGCTCGCAGCTGGGCCAGGCCTTCCCTGGCGCCCTGGCGAGCCGAAGCCCGGCGCAGTTGGAACGCTTCTCTGGACCAGATCTGGAACCGTTCGCCCAGACCGACCAGCACGACCCAGTCGCTCAGGCCAAACTGATCGCAAAGGAGCGGCGGAAGCGTGACCCGCCCGGCATCGTCGAAGGCCATACGGACCATTCCGCCATGGATGCACATCTCGATGTCGGAGCGCAGCGGATCTCCAAACGGCAACTCCTCGATCAACGCCCGATAACGATCGAACAGGACCTTTCCGCCGCCCTCGATGCAGTCGAATTCGACCGAGGGAAAGCAGGCAATGCCATCGAATGGCCCGGCCACAGCCGCGCGGAACTCCGCCGGCACGACCAGCCGCCGCTTGGCGTCCAACTGCTTCTCGAAGGTCGAGAAAAACACCGCGCCCCCGCCTGGTTCCCGCCGGGAGACCGCTCTCCGGCGCGCCGGGACGGACAGCCGTCCCGGGCCTCATTGGGTTATCATGGGACCAGGTGGGAGACAATGGGATGGAATGCCTCAACAGAAGTTTCAGCCTGAATCCAAGGGTAGCTCTCGGAAACTGGGCCGAGTTGGTTAACGAAGTCGAACAATACAGAGAACATACAGAGAACGACATAAGTATTGCGGGGACGCACTGATCGTCTGATGAAGGAGACTGTCAGGGATGAGTGGATCAGATGGCCTGTAAGCCGGGTTCTGTGCCAACGCCCTGAATGGACGTGCGACGATCATTCCTCTGGACCGCTCCTCACGGAACGGTTCTCGCGACCAACCCGGATGCCTCGGACCGGCGACGGTCCTGCCCGGCCGTTTCCGCCGTGAGGCAGACGCACCAGGCGCGGCATCCCTATTCGGTCTTGCTCCAGGCGGGGCTTGCCATGCCGTTCCCGTTGCCGGGCCCGCGGTGGGCTCTTACCCCACCCTTTCACCCTTACCCCGGACAGGTCCGGGGCGGTTTGCTTTCTGTGGCGCTATCCCTGGGGTCACCCCCGGCGGGCGTTACCCGCCGCCTTGTCGCCGTGGAGCCCGGACTTTCCTCGACGCTTGCGCGCCGCGACCGCCCGGCCATCTGATCCATCGGCAGGAATGGGCGCGACCGCTCTGCCGGTCAAGGGCCCGCTCGAACGGGCGGGGTCGTCAGACCTGTACGCCGCGACTGGCCAACTGGGCCTTCAGCTTCCGGACATCGGGCGCCAGCAAAAATCCAAAGGACACCGCGCCGTGCTTGGTATGGACAGCATGGTGGAACCGGTGGGCCTGGATCAGCCGCTTCCAGTAGGGGCTGCGCGGCTTTGGCATGGGCCACCGGCGATGCACCAGGCCATCATGAAAGAGGAAATAGATCGCGCCATAGGTGGTGATGCCCAGTCCTACCGGCAGCAGCCAGTCAATCCCGCGAACCCCCAGCCAGATGGCGATGATGGCGGGGGTGGCGAACACCACGGCGAACAGGTCATTAAGCTCGAAATGTCCTGTCCGGGGCTCGTGATGCGACCGATGCCAGACCCACAGGAAGCCGTGCATGACATAGCGATGCGTGACCCAGGCGAACCCTTCCATGAAGAGCACGGCCCCCAGATAGAGCAGCAGTCCGATCAGCAGGTCCGTCATGGGTCAGCGCCTCAATAGACGGGTGGATATATGGGCGATCAGCAGCCCGCCAAGGCCTATGCCGGTGAGCACGCCCCAGGCAGGATACAGGCTTGCAAGGGGAGCGTCCCGCCAAAGAATGGAATGATAGGCTTCGATCGCCCAGGCATGGGGCGTGAACCAGCCCAGAGTCTGGAGCCAGGGCGGCATGAGGAAGCGTGGCACCATGCTGCCGCCCACAGCAGCCAGCACCAGGATCAGAAAGGTGGAAAACATCTGTGCCTGCTCGCGGGTCCGCGAGAGGGCGACCACGCCGAGCGCCAGACCTCCGGCGCAGATGGCAGCCGAGAGACTGGTTATCAGCCAGCTGAGGAAATGCGACTGGACCGGCACGCCATAGAAGATCTGGGCGACCAGAAAGATAGAGGCCGCCTGCAGGCACCCCTGCAGCATCAGAAACAGGAACTTGCCGTTTACGACCGGTCCCATGCCCGAAGCGCCGGCCAGAATTCGATCGGCGACGCCAGCCTGTCTTTCCTCGATCAGCGACATCGCCGCATTCATGGCCGAGAACAGCGCAAACAGAATGGTCACGGCCCCTGCATAGTAGGCGATCGTGCCTCGGCCTTTCTGGGTCTGGGAAATCTCTTCGATCTCGAACGTCTGCGGCGGGTTGATCGCAACCTTGCCCGAGGTTGCGTCGGCGCGGAGACCCGCCACGGCCGCATTCGCCCGGGCCTGTTGCCGCTCCGTCAGTGATCCTATTGCCGGTCCGGCCTGGTCCAGGGTCTTGGCCAGCATCACGTCGGGCAGATGCCTGGCCATTGCCGCCTGTACACGCCCCTGGGTGAGGGGCAATGCAATCGCCCGGCTTGGATCGGAGAAGATCAGGAACGGCGCCCCCGCTGATCCCGGATCGGCCCTGATCACCAGGCCAGCGTCGGAACGGCCGGCCCTGACGCGTTTGCGCACCTGATCGGCGGTGGCCGGCGAAACTCGAACCGCACGCAGATTGGGGTCGGCCAGCAAGGCCGCCTCGAGACGCCGGGACGCCGGGGTCTGGGCGACGTCAACAACGGCCAGCTTGAGACGGACGTCATCGCCCGAAGCCCCGGCAAACACGGTGGCAAAGATCACGAAGACAAGGGGCGGCAAAAGAAACGTCATGGTCATGGCGCCGCGATCCCGCAGCATACCCAGCAACATGACTCGAAACATGGCGAGGATCATGCAGCCCGCCGCCAGTCCGCCACCAGAGAGAACAGGTTCTGGAGAGACGGCTCACGCACCCGGATCTCCCGTGGCGCTAGCCCGGCCTGCCGCAGCAAAGTATCAATCCGGCTGGCAGCGGCATAGCCACCTGCATCGAGCATGGACCAAAGCTGGGTCCTCCCCCGACGCTGAAGTCCGGTCTCGATCAGAAGGGTTTCGTCCTCGCCGTCCGGTTCTTCCGAAAGCTGAACGAGAATCTCCATTTCACTGCCGAAAGCCTGCTGAATCAGGTCTCTTGGAGCACCCTCCATCACCTTCTTGCCTTCACGAAGGAACCCGACGCGATCGGCGAGGCCATCGGCCTGTTCCATATCGTGGGTGACGATCAGCACCGCCACGCCAGTATCCCGCAGATCGCGAATGACCGCGTCGACGGCTTCACGCGCATCCTGGTCGACGCCGACGGTCGGTTCATCCAGAATCAGCAGCCTGGGCTGGTGCAGAATTGCGGCGGCGATATTGACCCGCCTCTGATAGCCGCCGGACAGATGACGGATTGGCACATGCTCACGGTCGGTCACCCGGGTCAGCCCCATGGCGGTCACGACCGCGGTCACGAGCGCCGGCCCGCGCACGCCGGACAACCGACCGAACACCTCAAGGTTCTCGCGGACGGTCAGATGCTCATAGAGGGCAATTTCTTGAGGTACGAGACCCAGCAGACTGCGGCAGGCCGGCGTGCTCCAGGGGTCCCTGCCGTCCAGGGACACTTCTCCGGCCGTCAGCCGCAACCGCCCACAGATGGCCTGGATCAGCGTTGATTTTCCCGCACCGTTCGGGCCCAGCAGCGCATAGATCTCGCCCGGCCGAAGAGTCAGGTCCACACCCCTGAGAACCATTCTGGAACCATAGGAAACCTCGGCGCCCCAGAGGTTCAGAATCGCGCGAGCCTCGATCAAGCCGCCGCCTTCCGACCGGCGAAGAGGCCCTGCACATATCGCCAGACCCCCTGCCCGGCCCCGGCGGTGCGAAGCGCAGCCTCAGCGGCGTCGAGATAGCCGTTCATGGCGGCCCGGGCGCCATCGATCCCCAGGCTGGTGACAAGGGTCGGCATGTCCGCATCCTTGCCCAGGTCCTTGCCGACGGATTCGCCCCCTTCATGGTCAATCAGGTCATCACGGATCTGAAAAGCCAGACCAATTCGCCGCGCAAACTCGCCGATCGCCTGGAGCCGTTCATCCTCCGCGCCCGCCACCAGAGCGCCGGCGCGGGCCGCCGCCACCAGCAGAACGCCGGTCTTCTGGTGATTGATCAGGTCGATCTCGTCATTGCTCAAGGACCGTCCCCGGCGATCCAGGTCTCTTGATTGCCCCGCCGTCAGTCCCCGAAAGCCGACGGCTTCTGACAGTTCGCAACTTATCGCGATACGCAGATCGGAAGACAGGTTGTGATCTTCGGCCACCACGCCATAGGCCCGGTTCAACAGGCCCACGGCTCCGAGGATGGCATTGGCTTCTCCGAAAGCCTTATGGGCCGTTTCCCGCCCGCGGCGCATGGCGGCGTCATCCATCGACGGCAGGTCGTCAAGGATGAGAGAGGCGGCATGGACCATTTCGAATGCACAGGCGCTGTCGAGGGCCAGACCTTCTGGCGCGCCCAGATCACGGGCAACCAGCAGGGTGAGCAGGGGGCGAAACCGTTTTCCATGCGCCAGGAGGGAATAGCGAACCACGCCGCCAAGCTCGAAAGGGGCCTGGCTTTCAGCCGGAATCAATTGGGCCAGCCGGCGATCGACGCCGGCTCTCAGCTGCTCGACAGACTGAAAAAAAGACCCGTCGTCCATGCCCTGGTCCAGCGCCCCCAAATCGCCCACAGGCGAAGTGGTCATTTGACCGTCTGCCGGGACAGCGTCAACCCGGGCGATGGCCGTTGTCAGGTCTGCGGACGATACCTTCTGTTCAGGCCCGCGCTTCGCCCCATTCATTCCAACCGGCTATTCTGGGAGTGCTGGGCAGATACATGCTGGACAGGTCAGTCAAGGTCAGGCCGGCCAGTGTCAGGGTCGATGCAACCGGCCGGGTCAGATGACATCCACCGGCCAGGCGCTTCCAGATCGGCTCGACACGGTGCTGCCAGCGCGCCACGTCCGGATCCGGCGCCAGTCCATGCTCGCAGAACAGAAACCGCCCGCCGGGCTTCAGGACCCGCCGCGCCTCGGCGAGCGCTGCCGCGGGCGACTGGACCGAACAGAGGGTGAAGGTGCAGACCACGCAATCAAAGCTGCCGGTGTCAAAAGGCAGGGCCTCTGCCTTTCCGTCGCGAATCTCGACGTTCAATCCGGCAGCCCGGGGCGCGGCCTGGGCGATCGCGCGGAGCTCTGCTGAAGGGTCCACGCCGAAAACACCCTCCACCTTGGACGGGTCGTAGAAGGACAGGTTCAAGCCGCCGCCTATCCCGAGTTCGAGCACCTTTCCGCCGGCGCGCGGCACGACTTTCTCGCGCTGTTTCATGATCGGCCTGGACCCGCAGGCACAGCCGATAAGCCGCGGCATGATGTAACGATCATAAAGACTGGTCATGTCGCAGAGCCTGCCTGTTCAGGTCCGGAGACGCAACCACCTGGTCACGGCCCAGGCATGGCTCTCATGTCGCAGGGCGGTCAATGCTCCGACCGGCTCCATCCAGGCCAGGGCATGATCATCTTCGATCTTCAGATCGGAACGGTAGGACACAAGGCGGGCCGCAAAGATCGCGCCTGAATTTTCGACCGCCTCACCATCACTCTTGATGAATAGCTGGCGAGCGGTCGCCAGAACCTGACCGGCCTCCACCACCAGGCCTGTCTCCTCGCCGAACTCCCTGACCAGAGCCTCAGCATCGGTTTCATCGCCATCGATCGCGCCGCCCGGGAGGTCATGATAGGAACGATCTCCGGATCGGGTGACATGGACCAGGGCAATGAGCCCGTCCTTTTCGAGAATGCCGAAGGCGGCCGGTCGATATCGATAGGCCAGGCCCTCGAGACGCTCGCCAAAGATCAATACCGGCCTTGCCTCCGTTGCTTCGGCAGTCATCCGATGGCCAGTTCCGATTCGACGCGCCCGATCCAAGCCTGGACGGACGGATAGTCCGCCAGATCGAAGCCCCCTTCATGGGCGACCCGGGTATAGGCAACCAGGGCAACGTCAGCGAGGGATAGGCGCGGTCCGACAAGAAAACCGCCGGCGGACAGAGCCTGTTCCAGGCGAGCGAGGGCTGACTTGCCACGATCCACGATCCGCGGCTCCAGATCCGCCGGGGCATGCCCCAGATAGGTGACCTGAAAACGCGCCACGGCGACATAGGGTTCGTGGCTGTACTGCTCCCAGAACATCCATTCCAGCATGCGGGCGCGCTCGTAGGAATATTCGGGAATCAGGCCTGTGCCCTCTGCCAGATGGATGATGATGGCGTTGGATTGAGACAAGGCGCGGCCATCCTCCAGAACAACCACCGGCACCTGCCCGGCGGAATTTCGGGCAAGGAAATCAGGGGTGCGAGTCTCGCCTGCGAGAATGTTCACCTCAACCCAGCGATAGGGCAGATCAAGCTTTTCGAGGACCCATTTTACCTTCAGGCAGTTGCCCGAAATGCTGTCGCCGAAGACGGTGATGCTCATGGTCTATTCTCCAGAATCCCGGCCAGGGTTGTCATAACGCGACAGACTGTATAGACGAACCGCCACGCGAACGAGAAACAACAGGAGGGACCGCTCATGAAGCGCACCTCGGCATGCCTCGCAGCGCTGGCCCTGGGGCTGGCTGCATCCCAGGCGCCGGCTCAGGTTCCAACTGGAATCCGGAGCGACATCAACACCGCTTCCACCCCCGATCAGGCAGATCCCATCGGCGATCTCATCGCCAGGTCCGCGATTTCCGGCCGTGGAGCCATGGCCCCTATTCCGGATGAAGCGGCCAGCATTGCCCCGCCTGTCGCAGGCAGCCGGCCAGACTGGACGATGAAGGTCACCCTCTACCACACAGGCGGCGGCGGCGCCGGCGCCAGGGATTCCCTGGGCTGCAATGTCGTGGCGATGCGGACCGCCGCCATTGATCCGACTGTCGCGCCCCGTCGCAGCATCCTGTTCATACCGGACACGGTCGGACTGCCCATGCCCGATGGCACGGCGCACGATGGCTACTGGTATGCCTCCGACACCGGCGGCGCGATCAAGGGCCAGACCGTGGACCTGTTCACCGGTCGCGGGCGCGAATCCATGCGGCCGCTGATGAAGATCAACACCCGCAGGGTGGCGGTCCAGAAAGCCGGAACCTTCACCGGCTGCCCCCGCGCCGGCGCCCGGTTCGCCACGCGGTAAGGGACTGGCAGGTCGCGTCAGGGGCCCGCAACCCGGCTCGGCGAACCCAAATGCCCACCGAACCTGGACCTGACCGCAGAAGACCTGACTAGACCCAGCCTGGCTTCACGACGGGCAGAACCGTGTGGTCAACGGCGAACGCCTGATTGAGCCGTTCAGACCAATGGGCTCAATATCGGCGGCCGTGCCCCTTTGCAGGCGGAAAGGGCGCGCCGTCCCTCAGATATCCGTAATCATATCCGTCGAGGTCCCAGCCCAGACGGGCGTCATTGCTCCAGCGGCCCTGTTCCCGCAGGGAGCCCGGAAGCTCCTGATCCAGCTTGCAATGCAGGCCTGGCCCAAACTGGTCCCGCCGGCATTTGGAAGCGCTGTAGACCCAGTTGTCCGTCAGCTTGACCAGAGCGCCGGGGTCGACATAGACGGGCCGTCCGTCGCCATAGACCTGACTGGCCGCCTCGCGGCTGCGGCCGGCCCCGGCCACGACAACCACAGCACCGCCGCTGACCGGCACGCCGATCCCGACGCCGACAAATTCCTTCTGTCCGCGATCCGCGCCGGTGGCGGTCGAATAGCCGGAACGCCGACCGCCATGGAACCGGTTATGTTCGAGCGTGGCGGACCCCGAGGCCACATAGGCGCCGATATCCCAGGCGCCGATGGCCGATTCACGGACCACCAGGTTAGCGCCCGCGGAGATTATGCCCCATTGCGCATTGCAGATCCGGCTGCGGGACATCTCGACCTGCGCGCCCCGGTCAAGGTGGAGCCCTCTTTTCCAGCCGCAGAGCAGGGCATTTTTCAGGGACAGCGTCCCTGTCCCGCTGCGTTGTCCACGAACCAGAATGCCGACATCGCCCGGCGACTCTCCGCCCCTGGAAATGACGCCGACCTGTTCGAGCTTCGACTCCCCGTTACCCGGCATCAGATCAAGCCCGCTCGACTCCCCGGTGATCCGGGTTCTGGCGATGTCCACCACGGTGTCTTCCGCCACGACGGCGGCATCCCAGGTCCTGGCGTCGACGAGGCTGTCCCGCATGTAGAGGCGACCGCCCTTGGTCATGACGGCCGAGCCGTCACCCCAATAGCTCACCCGGGTCCTGACCAGCGAAACCTCGGCATCCTCGGCTTGGATACAGCTGCTCTGGCCAGCCTCTTCGGCGACGAGATTGATGTCGCGAAGTTCCAGCCGGACGCCGCGGGAGACAACGATGCAAGGCGAACCCAACGGCGGTGCCAAGTGCGCCGCGCCCTCAGCCTTCGCGCCGAACGCGGAGTACCCTTCTCCGACGATTATAACGGGGTAATCAACGTTGATGGTTTCCCTGCATGAGGCAGCCCCCCTCAGATAAAGGATGCCATTATCTGCCAAGATTCTAAGAGCTTCTTCAATCGGACGGTCCCCCGCGTTGACAAGCGAGCAATCGACCACTGCTGAAGCTTGGAGGCCGATAATAGCACAATCTTCTAACCTCCGTGCATAATTGCCGCTAGGACATGGCACCAAAGGTGGGTTCGGACGTTTAACAGTGTCAGTTCGGCCGGATGGTTGCTTTAACGGTGGAACAATCAGCCCGCCAAAGTAGGGGCCGATCCGTTGGTCGACCTTGGCCGCCGGATAGGCCAGGGCCGGTGCGGCGGTCAGGGCCAGGCTGCAAAGGGCGGAGGCGGCCAGAAACAGCCGCAGGGTTGAGCGCCTGGACATCAGCGGTATTCCCTTTCGCGGACGGGACGATTTTCGCGGGAGACCTGCTGCAGCACCTGCTGCAGCCGGCCGATGGAAGGCTTGAAGCCGGACAGGGCGGAGTCGATCAGATAGACGACGGCCTGTGCCTTGTTCTGGTCAGCGACCCCGTCCATGCCCAGGGAGAAGAAGGTCGACATGGCGTATTTGGCTTCTGACGAGCCCTGCTTGTCGGCCTCGCCGTACCACTTGAAGGCTCGCGCATAGTCGCGCCGGACGCCAACACCTTCCGAATACATCACCGCCAGGACCAGCTGGGCCTTGGGCGAACCATTGACGGCGGCATACTGTATGGCCCGAACCTTTTCGATTCCTGTCAGCCGACCTGTCGGTTCCCGACCCAGCATGGCCTGCAGGGTCTGGATATCGCCGGAATAGAGCTCGCTTTCCTTGGCCACAGCCTTGGGTGTGACCCTCAGATAGGCCAGCGCTTCAGAGATGTGGACAAAGGGCAGCTCACTGAGGCGTTCGAGCGCCACATCCGTGTTTTCATCCCGCCAGTTGCTTTCGTCCACATGCGGTACGCCGGACAACGGAGCATCGGGCGGATAGAATTCGTAAGGCGGCACCCATCGCTTGGCCTTGGACTCGACGAAGGCGCCGTAGCCGGCCCGCTTGGCGGACGATCGCTCGAAATCCTTGAGCATCACATAGGCGCCGACATCGCCCGTCTGAACCGCCAGGTAGTTGTAGAGATAGGCGTCCACATCATTCCGCGGGAACAGGTTCATCACAGCCGGGGCGCCGGGACTGTTGGGGCGCCCCTTGGCGGCGACCGCCTGGGGATTGTCTGACGGCTCACCGAACAGGCCAAACCCGTCATCATGAATTCGGGCCAGGGTTTGGAAGCCTTCCGCGCCCTGACTGGACAGGATGTAGATCATCCTGGACCGAACCTTCTCCTGCTCCGAAGAGTCCATCCTGGCCAGCAATCGATCCAGGGTCGCATAGGCCGTCCGGCGCTCGACGCCCCGGCAGTTGTCGAACCGGGAGGTGGTCGTCGAATCTCCATTGGACGCCCGCCGTCCCAGGGCCGAGACCTGAGCATAGCCATCCGGATTGCTGAGGGCCATGGCGTACCAGACGGCGCCCTCCACAGGGTCATCCAGATTGCGGTCGACCGCCCTCTGACCTTCATAGCGCCGGCCGAGTTCCAGCTGCGCAAAGAAGTCGCCGCGGAACGCCGCGCGCCGAAGGATCCTGATTTCCTGCTGCTGGGCATTGAACTGAGGCGATGCAACTGTCGCCAGCTGCGGCCTGGGGCAGGCCGCATCGGACTTCTTTCCAAACGGCCCGCCTGGCGCGGTGTCGCAGCCGATCAGGGGCAGGACGATGGCGGCGACCGTTCCGGCCACTACGAGTCCGCGAAGCCGGGTTCTATGGCGAGTTGGCGCTGGAGAAGGCTCATCTGCGCCGGATGCGCCAGGTTCGGCGACCGTCACAGGGTCCAGAAGGAACCTGGTTTCGGCATCGCTAGCGTCGTACATCCGCAAGCCCCCATCCCCGCCGTTAACCATAATCCCAACGGCACTGTTGGCCTCGCGCACCTGACTGTCAAGTTTGCGTGGCCGTTAACACTACTCTCAATCAACGCACCTGAAGCGGGAATGAACAGCATTCGCCCTTCAGGAGAAATCCAGAGCGACAGAGTGGTCAGATTGCCACCACCTGGGCCACCTGCAGCCGGTCTTCCAGGCGACTGCGGCCTGACGAACGAGTTCGCGTTGCGTCCCTCGACACAAGGCGATCGGTCGGGGTCGACCGCGAATCACGAAAAGAGCCGCCCGGGTCGCCCCGGACGGCTCTCAGTTTCAACCTGTACAGCGGCCCCGAGGGACGCGCTGACGGAATGGTCCTAACGGCCCGTCGGAACATCCTTGAAGGCCACGTCCTTGTCGACGCGCACGTCACCGGGCAGACCCAGAACCCGTTCAGCAATGATGTTTTTCAGGATTTCGTCCGTACCGCCGGCGATCCTCAATCCAGGCGCCCAGAGCAGGCTCTGCTGGAAAGCAGCCTGGAGCGGCGCCTCGGAGGGGTCGGCCAGGATTCCGTACTGGTCTTCCATCTCCACGCCGTAGTTGCCCATCTCCTGCATCTGGTTGGCAGCGATGATCTTGCCGATGGAGCTTTCCGGGCCAGGGGTCTGGCCGCGAGACAGGGCCGTCATGGTGCGGAACCGGGTGAACTTCAGTCCTTCGGCGGCCACGTACCAGTCCGCCAGCTTTTCGCGGAAGGCGCCGTCCTTGATGGCCGCGCCGCTGACGCCGTCCGTTTCACGGGCCAGTTCCATGATGGTCTTGTAGTCAGGGCCTGAAGAGCCGCCAACGGCCAGACGCTCGTTCATCAGGGTGACCAGAGCGACCTTCCAGCCGTCGCCGACGCCGCCCAGCCGCTGGCTGTCCTTGACCCGCAGATCGGTGAAATAGACTTCGTTGAATTCCGAGCCGCCCGAGGCCTGATGGATCGGACGGACTTCAACGGCCGGATCATGCATGTCGATCCAGAACATCGTCATGCCCTTGTGCTTGGGCACATCGACGTCCGTGCGGACCAGAAGAATCCCGAAGTCGCAGTACTGAGCGCCGGTGGTCCAGACCTTCTGGCCATTGATCACCCACTCGTCGCCGTCAAGCACGGCGCGGGTGCGGGAGGCGGCGACGTCTGAGCCGCCCGCCGGCTCGGAGAAGAGTTGGCACCAGATCTCGTCGCCCTTGACTGCAGGCCCAACGAAACGCTGCTTGGTCTCATCGTTGGCGAAGGCCATGACGGTCGGCACGCACATGCCGAGGCCGATGGTGAAGTAGCCGTAGTTGACGCCGACCTTGGCTTCTTCCTGATTGAAGATAACCGACTGGATCGGGTTGCCGCCGGCGCCGCCCCATTCCTTGGGCCAGGTGATGCAGGCGTAGCCCGCTTCGGCCTTCTTGGCCTGCCACGACTTGGCGGCAGCCATGTGCTCGGGGCTGTTGGGCCGCCGGCCGTTGGCCGAACTTGACCGGTGTTCGGTGGCGTTGGCTTCAAGCCAGGCCCGCGCGGCTTCGCGGTAGGCGGCTTCTTCCGGGGAGTCGTTGAAATCCATGATCGTTCCTTCCGAACTCAGGCGGCGTTCTTGCGTTCGAGCTGGCTGACCAGCCGCTCTTTCCAGACCTTCGGTCCTCCGGCCACCAGGGCCAACTGACGCGAACGGCGATAATAAAGGTGGCAGTCCACTTCCCAGGTGAAACCCATCCCGCCATGGGTCTGGATGTTTTCCTTGGACGCAAACCAGTAGGCCTCGGAGGCCGCAATCCTGGCTGCCGAGGCAGCGGTAGCTAGTTCGGAAGCATTGGAGTTCAACGCCCAGGCCCCGTAATAGCAGTTGGATCGGGCAACCTCGTTCTTGACATACATGTCAGCCAGCTTGTGCTTGATCGCCTGGTAGCTGGCGATGACCCGACCGAACGCGTAGCGGCCGAGCGCATATTCCTTGGCCATTTCAAGGCACTTGTCAGCGCCCCCGACCTGTTCGAAGGCCAGAAGTACGGCTGCCCGGTCAAAGACCTGTTCGGTGATCGCCATGCCTTCGCCAGCCGCACCAAGAGCGCGGGCAGGAGCATCGGTGAACGTCAGGCGAGCGACGCCGCGGGTAGGGTCAAGGGACTTGAGAGTCTCGCGCGCGACGCCGGCGCCATTGAGGTCGACCAGAAACAGGCCAGGACGTCCGCCTTCGGAGGCCAGGACCACGGCCAGGTCGGCAATGTCTCCATCAGTCACCGGGATCTTCACGCCGTTGAGCTTGCCGCCTGAAACCTGGCACTGCAGGGAGGAGCCGCTGACCACGCCGGGACCTTCGGAGGTCGCATAACAGCCGATGATCTCGCCGGCCGCGATTCTGGGCAGCAGGTCAGCTTTCTGCTCATCGGAGCCTGCCAGCAGGATGGCCTCAGCGAGAAAATAGACCGTCGATGCGAACGGAATCGGCGCTATCGCCCGGCCCAGTTCCTCCGCGATCGCGCAGAGTTCGACATGGCCGAGGCCAAGGCCGCCGAACTCTTCCGGGATAGCGGCGCCAAGCCAGCCCTGCTCGGCAACACCCTTCCAAAGGGCGCTGTCGAAAGAGATCGCAGCGTCGTTCAGGACAACGCGCACGGCTGACGTTGCAGACCGCGCCTCCAGGAACTTGCGCGCCTCATCCTTCAGGAACTTCTGGTCGTCGGAAAAATCGAAATTCACGAGCATCCTCCCGCGCGTTGAACCCGCGCCATGTCTGGCGTCCAAGATAGACAGCTTTCCGTCCGGGGGAAGATTGACTTGGCGTCAATGAATTCAGGTTTTTATGGCGCCTCCTCGAAACCCGGGGGAACCGTGCGGCGATGACACACGACCTGGCCGCATAGGTTGACAGCTTTAGGGTAGGATCGGCATGGCCAAGTCCGTCTTCCAGAAGAACCAGCGTGTCTGGGTCGAGGCCGTGGGGGCCTGGGCCCAAGTCGAAAAGATCGTGGCAATCTGGGCCAAGGGCTTCGACGAGCCGGTACGGGTAACCTATGACGTCGGGCTGGGTCGCGAGTTCTTCGCGCATGAACTCCAACCTGAAGATCAGATTCCCGAAAACGAGGCTGCTGGCGAGCGCTGGCGACTCCTGCGGGCCAAGAACAAGTGGCAGCAGCCCGGCGACTGCAACCACCACCCCTATCCTGGCACCTATCCAGTCGTTGTGACCGACCCAAATGACTGGGGCGGGTGGCGCACGCCTGGCGCAGAGTATGACCGGGACCCGCGACGTATCGAGCGTCAGGCGAGACTGATCGCCAGCGCCCCTGTCTTGCGCGCCATCAGCCGGCAGATCATGGACCTCGTCAGCGAGGGACGGGAAGACGCCCCGCCAGCCGTTCTGGAACTGGCGCAGCGGGCGGCGGCGATCGAACGCTACATCAATGAAGTCCCGGCCGGGGGCGGCGCTGACGCCGACCCTGACAACGCGGTTGCGTGAAGACAGAAACAGGAACGAGGCGCGCAGTGAGTCTGCACGCCTCGCCTATCCCGGAATGACAGGCCGCCGGAGCGGCCTATCCGATGTTACAGCACCCAGCCTTCGGTGGTGTCGTGGAAGCCCTTCATCATGAAGGCGAAGTCAGCGACGCCGTCCCCATTGATGTCCGCGGTAACAGTCGTCTTGCGAGTGGCTTCATTGTAGCTCATCACAAGCTCGCCGGCAGCGCCGGAGAAGGCCTCGACCAGGTAGAATTCGTTGTCCTGGCCGCTGCTGATGTTGGCATCGATCTCGGACAGGTCGATGATGTCCTTGCCTTCCTTGAAATCGGCAATCAGATCCATCTTCTTGACCGTGCTCTGTGTCACGATGGTGGATACAAAGGTGTCGATCTTCTCGCCACCCTCAAGGTAGTCGGCGCCAGCGCCGCCGAACAGGGTATCGTTGTCATCGCCGCCGTAGATGGAGTCATTGCCGCGGCCGCCATCGAGGTAGTCTGCGCCCAGGTCGCCAACCAGCAGGTCGGCGTCGTCGCCACCCATCAGGATGTCATCGCCGAACCGGCCGAACAGATAGTCGATGCCGCCGCCGCCGCTGATGATGTTGGCGTTCTCGTCGCCGTAGAGGTCGTCATAATAGTCGGAGCCGATGATGTTCTCGACGCCGAAAATCCGGTCATAGCCAGCGCGGCTCGAGGCTGCGGTCGCGGCCAGATCGACGACGACCGGCCCGGCCGTAAACTGGTAAGAGACTGTATCGTTGCCAGACCCGCCATAGATCATGTCGTCGCCAGCGCCGCCGGTGATGGTGTCGTCACCGGCCTCGCCGCGCAGTTCATCGGCGCCCTCACCGCCCTTGATGACATCGTTACCGTCATTGCCGGTGATGGTGTCGCCTTCGTCGGTGCCGATGATCAGGTCGTCGCCGATTTCGCCGTCAATAATCGCCATGGGAGAACTCCTGTCGTAGGGGTGACCCTTGAAGGGTCTGGTTGCAAGAACGCACTGTGCGCGACCCCTGGGGCTAGAGCTTCAACTGTCAATCGTGGAGCACGACGTTCTTTCGAACTTTCCATGAAAGTTCGAAAACTCAGCGTCACGGCGCGGCTCCAGGGGCGCGGCTCCAGGAATGTGGCTTTGCGGCGTCGTCACGATTAAGGAGTCGCCATGCGCACTGAAACGCCCCAACCGATCCAGCTCGACGACTACAGGCCGCCGGCCTATCTGGTTGACGAGGTGCGGCTGGAATTCGACCTGCATCCCCTCGCCACGCGGGTGCGATCCCGTCTTGTCGTCAGGCGGAATGGCGTCGGTGACGGCCCGCTTGCGCTCGACGGAGACGGCCTGAAAACCCTGTCGCTTCGCGTTGACGGCAGACAGCTTGATCACGACGAGTTCGAGCAAACGCCGGAATTGCTGACGATCAGCGGACTGCCGCCCAGTTTCGTGCTTGAGATCGAGGTGGAGATTGCTCCGAAGACCAATACGGCCCTGATGGGCCTGTACATGTCCGGCGGGCGTTTCTGCACCCAGTGCGAAGCTGAAGGCTTCCGCCGCATCACCTGGTTTCCCGACCGTCCCGATGTGCTGGCGCGCTATACTGTCCGGATAGAGGCGGACGCCCCATTCAAACATCTGCTGTCCAATGGAAATCTGACGGATAGCGGCGCGCTTCCCGCCGGCCGCCATTTTGCGGTCTGGACCGACCCGTTTCCAAAGCCGTGCTACTTGTTCGCGCTTGTCGCTGGCGAGCTGGATGTCCTCGAAAGCCGGTTCACCACGATGTCGGGTCGCGAGATCGACCTCAAGATTTTCGTGGACCCCGGAATGGCGGATCGGGCGGTCTATGCGCTGGATAGTCTCAAGCGGGCCATGCGTTGGGATGAAGAGGTCTTTGGTCGGGAGTACGATCTCGATCTCTTCATGATCGTCGCCGTCCGGGATTTCAATTTCGGGGCCATGGAAAACAAGGGCCTCAATATCTTCAACTCCGCCCTGCTTCTGGCAGACCCACGGACAGCCACCGACCAGGACTATGAGCGGATCGAGAGTGTCGTCGCCCATGAGTATTTCCATAACTGGACCGGCGACCGGATCACCTGTCGCGACTGGTTTCAGCTTTGCCTGAAGGAAGGCCTCACGGTTTTTCGTGATCAGGAGTTCAGCGCTGACATGCGGGGCGCCGCCGTGCAGCGGATCAAGGACGTCAAGGCGCTGAGGGCCCGGCAGTTTTCCGAGGATGCAGGTCCACTAGCTCACCCCGTTCGTCCATCCAGCTATCTGAAGATCGACAACTTCTATACCGCCACGATCTACGAAAAGGGCGCCGAGGTCATTCGCATGCTGAAGGCCCTGCTTGGGCCTGATATGTTCAGACAGGGCATGGATCTGTATTTTGACAGACATGACGGACAGGCCACCACGGTCGAAGCCTTCATCGCCTGCTTCGCCGCGACCTCCGGTCGGGACCTGACGACGTTTTTCCGATGGTACGAGCAGGCTGGCACCCCGCGGCTCATAGTCGCCAGCGCCCATGATCCTGAGGCGCAATCCCTGACGGTGACCCTGCGTCAGGAAACCGCTCCCACACCGGGTCAGCCTTCAAAGACCGCATTGACCATTCCGGTCGCCCTGGGGCTGCTGGACCAGGACGGAATCATGATGCGTGATACCGAGTGGGTGATCCTGGACACAGAGGAGGCGGTCGTCACCTTCGACCGCGTTGACCGCCCCCCGGTCCTTTCCGTCCTTCGAGGATTCTCGGCCCCGGTCAGACTTGAGACAGACGCGCCGCCGCAGCACGACCACGTGCTGCTCTCGGCTGACCCCGATCTGTTCAACCGCTGGGAGGCTGGCCAGCGCCTTGCGACCCGCCTGCTGCTGGAAAGAGCCGCAGGCCGGCCGGATGTCGATGGCGAAGAGCGTTTTGCCGCCGCAGTCGGCCGCACCCTGGATGATCAAGCGGCAGACGATGCCTTCAAGGCGCTGATCCTCGCCCTGCCGTCAGAACAGGACATGGCGATGGCCATGGACCCGGCGGATCCGGCTGCCATCCACGGGGCCAGATCCGCCCTACGCAGGACGATGGGCTTGGCGCTTGCCGACCGGCTGGAGCGTATCCATGACGGATTGGCCCATCAGGGCGCCTTCTCGGCCGACTCCTCGGCGGCCGGCCGCCGGGCCCTGAGGAATGCAGCCCTTGACCTTTTGACTTCGACGCCGTCCGTTGAGGTGTCAAGCCGCGCGCTCGACCACTTCGAAGCGGCCGACAACATGACCGACTCCATCGGAGGACTGACCGCCCTGATCAATCTGGGCGGAGAGGCTGCAGATGCTGCATTGTCATCGTTCCACGCCCGATGGCGGCACGAACCGCTCGTCATCGACAAGTGGTTTCAGGTTCAGGCCCGTGATCCATCCGATCTTGCGCTTGGCCGGGTAATCGGCCTGACGACGCATCCGGACTTCGAGCCCCGCAACCCCAACAGGCTCCGGGCCCTGGTCGGGGGCTTTGCGAGCTTCAACCCCGCCCGTTTTCATGAATCAGACGGTTCCGGATATCGCTTTCTGGCCGACTGGATCATTTCCACGGACGCCATCAACCCCATGACCGCTGCCAGGCTGGTCGAGCCCCTGGGCGCCTGGCGTCGATTTGCGCCTCCCCTCGGCGCCCGGATGCAGGAACAGTTGCAGCGCATTGCCGCGGTGGAAGGGCTCTCCAGCAATGTCTTTGAGTTGGCGACAAAGGCGCTCGCCTGACCCGCCACCACGATATCCGACCGGCAATCCAGATTGGCGATTCATACCCCCTTAACGGGATGACTACCTCCGCCTAACATGACGGCCGGGGTGAATCGGTTTCCGGAACAGACCGCCAGGCCGCAACCTGGGACACACGTATTCAGTTTCACCTAACGGTTTGAAATCGATCATGTTTCGGAATTCTGAACGAGGCCTGTTCAGACCAACATCATGATCCGGAGGCAGTCGGCGCTTGGCAGGGATGCAACGGGAGGGATCGAGCGAGGCCGCCTTCCTGGCCACGCCCCCCCGCGCCTCGCCGCAGCCGATGGTGCGTCTGGCGATACTGGCCGCTCTTGTGTTGCTGGCCGTGTATACGGCTTTTGGCTCCCACAAGATCATGCGGGGTTGGAGCGCCGCTCCAACCAAGCCCTCCCCGGCAAGCAAGGCCGCCCTGCTCGGCCAGCACGTGGAGGGAAGTCTGATCCAGCAGCGCACAGCGCTTCTGGCCGGCGGAGACCTTTACCGAAGATTGCCGGACAGTCCGCTGGATGTCACCGAGCAGGTGCTCAAACTGTCCGGCGATGGCGCCCGGGGAGTCGCCCTCGTCAATGGCGACATGCTGTTGGCCAGTTCGGGTCAAGGGTCAGCAGCAGAGTGGTCCGATGCAGCGGCAGCTGCGGCCAGGGGCGGCTCGACAGCCTGGATCGGAGCGCTGCCGGGCGAACCTCAGAGGCTTTATTCTGCAATGTCCATCCCTGCGCCCGGAGGGAGACTGTGGCTCTTGCTTGTCTCGGATCCAGACAGACTTGCCGGCGAATTTCTGACAACCGGCAGCGCCCTGGCCCTGCCTGATGGTCGACTGGCGGCGGCCGCCGATGTCGCCGTTCAGGAGGCTGGTGCAGTTGGGAGCGCCTTTGGAGTATCGCCACTGGATCTGCGGGCCGGGACGATCGTCAGGGGTCAGACGCCCGGCGGCGCGCCTCTGGACGTCTCCATGCAACCCGTCGCCGACGGAAAGCTGCTGGCCATCAATGCCGAGCGCAACCTTGGTGTTGGTTCGATCAGCAGCGAGCGGGTTTATGGACTGGTCTCCTTGCTGGCCGCTCTGGCGGTAGGGATCGCCCTTGCGCTGTTGCTCATGCTGCAGAGCCGGCGCGCCCAACGCGCCCAACAGGCCTTCGTGGACAGCGAGCAACGGTTCCGACTGGCGGTGGAGGCTGCCCGATGCGGTATCTGGGAGTGGGATCTCGATGCGGATCGCGTGATCATGTCCGATGTGACGGCCGTGATCTTCGGCTGGGGCGGAGCCGGCGCTGTCAGCGGACAGGAAGTCCTGTCCCGAATTGCGCCTGATCATCGCGATCGGGTCAGACAGGCGCTGACCCATGCCGCCACCTTCGGCGCCTTCGATGTCTCGTTCCGCGTCCCGGGTGGCGACGGTCGGCGGGCGCTGTGGATCGACGCCCGGGGACAGGGACTTCAAACGGCAAATGGCCAGAACCACAGCCGGATCGTCGGCGTCGCGCTCGACGTGACCGAAGAGCGCCTGGCCCAGGCACGAGCGCAAGCCGCCGAAGTCAGGTTGAGGGACGCCATCGAAAGTGTTTCCGAGGCCTTTGTTCTTTGGGATCGCAATGGGCGATTGCTTCTGTGCAATCGCAACTACCGAAATCTTTTCAACCTGGAGCCCAAGCTGCTCAAGCCTGGCGCCAGCAGGGCCGATGTCAATCGTTTCGCCAGGCTGGCCATCAGTCAGGAGCATCCATCCCCCCACGGTTCCAAGGGCGAGCGGGAAGCCGAGATGGTGGACGGCCGATGGATTCAGATTTCCGAGCGACGGACCGCAGAAGGCGGGCTGGTCATGACGGCTGCAGACATCACGGCCATCAAGCGTCAGGAAGAGGCCCGCCGCCTCAACGAGGAACAGCTTCAGCACGCGGTTGCCGGCCTGCAGCGCAGTCAGGAACAGCTGGCGGAAGTGGCGCGCAAGTACGAAGCCGAAAAAATCCGCGCTGAGGGCGCCAACCGCTCAAAGAGCGAGTTTCTGGCCAACATGTCCCACGAACTGCGAACCCCGCTGAACGCCATCAATGGCTTCTCGGAGATCATGCAGAACGAGATGTATGGCCCGATGGGCGACGCCCGCTACAAGGAATACGCAAGCGATATTCATAGCAGCGGGCAGCATCTTCTGGCCCTGATCAACGACATCCTCGACATGTCGAAAATCGAGGCCGGCAAGATGAACCTCAAGTTCGAGCCGGTCGCCCTGGAAGAGGTCACCGAGGACGCAGTCCGCCTCATTCGCAACCGAGCAGAGGCGGCCGGGCTGCAGGTTAGCGTTGAACTGCCGGCGCTGCCGGACATCGAGGGGGATTACCGGGCGATCAAGCAGGTTCTGCTCAACCTTCTTTCCAATGCCGTAAAGTTCACCCCGCGGGGCGGCCGGGTGGCGGTGCTGGGTGAGCTCCGCCGATCGCCGGTGGGCGATCGGGTCTGGATCGCGGTCAGCGACAACGGGATCGGCATTTCCAAGGAGGACCTCTCCAGACTGGCTCTTCCTTTTGAACAGGTTGAGAGCCAGCACTCCAAGACGACCCAGGGCACCGGTCTGGGACTGGCGCTCACGAAGTCCCTGGTCGAGCTGCATGACGGCTTTCTGGATATGCGATCGGAGCCGGGTGAAGGCACCACGGTCAGTTTCACCCTGCCCGTTCGCCAGGCTGCGCAAATCCAGGATGTGGCTTGAAGCGAGGACGGCCATCGGAGACAGACGTCCGACACCCCGACACAGACTCCGCTTCTCTTTCGGGGCGATCGCCCCCTTCAGGCCGGCATCGCCATGAACCTTTACCGCCGCGCGGCAGACCGCCGCGCCTTCTGCTCCGCACCGGATGGCGGTCGGCGGATCCAATGGCTGCGTGGCGCCCCGGACGAAAGAGCCCGACCTCGTCGAGGTCGATAACGGTTTCACAGGGATCGGAAAATGCTCTAGGCCCCCGCCATGTCCGGCGCCCTGCTCTCCATCGACCTCGATGCTCTTGCTGCGAACTATCATCTGCTGCGCGGCATGTCCGGCGCCGCCGAAATCGCACCCGTGGTCAAGGCGGACGGCTACGGGATGGGCGCGGGCCCAGTCGCGCTGCGGCTCTGGGCGGAAGGGGCCAGGACCTTCTATGTTGCCCGTCTTGCCGAGGGTCAGGCGCTGCGGTCTGCGCTTGGCCAGCGCCCGGCCAGAATTCTGGTGTTTGACGGGATCGCTCCCGGCGAGGCCTCCGCTCTTGTGGCCGCCGACCTGATTCCTGTTCTGAACAGTCCGGAACAGATTGATCTCTGGATCCAAACCTGCGGCGCCCCAAGGCCGACCGCGCTGCAGATCGATACCGGAATGAACCGGCTGGGCCTGAGCCTGGCGGAGGCCGCCACCCTTTCCGGCGATCAGGTTCGCATGAGAGATCTGGCGCCCTGCCTGATCCTGAGCCACCTCGCCTGCGCCGCAACGCCGGCTCACCCCCTGAACAGGCTGCAACTGGAGCGCTTCCGAGGAATCCGGACGCTCTTTCCAGCCATACCCGCCAGCCTCTCCAGCTCGGCCGGCATCTTTCTGGGCCCGGAATATCTGTTCGATCAGGTCCGGCCGGGAATCAGCCTTTACGGCGGCGGGCCGCATGACAGACCCGAGCCACGCCTCGCCGCTGTAGCCCGACTGGAAGCCCCCATCCTCCAGATACGTCACGTGGCGGCCGGCGACAGCATCGGATACGGCGCAGATTTCGTCGCCCAGGCCCCGATGAGGGTAGCCATTGTCGCGGCTGGCTATGCCGATGGCTATCCCCGCGCCGCCAGCCCTGCAGGAACGGTCTGGCTCGGCGTCGCCCGCCATCGCCTGCTTGGCAGGATATCCATGGATCTGATCGCGATCGATGTCAGCCAGGCGCCGGAAGCCAGAGCCGGAGACCAGGTCCAGCTGATGGGTCCCGACCTCCCCCTTGATGAGGTTGCGGCGGCTGCCGGCGGGTCGGCCTATGAGCTTCTGGTGAGGATCGGCCGGCGATCAGACCGCCAATGGACAGGCAGGTCCTGACCTATGGTCCATTCGAGGAACGCTGGTCTCCAGAGTCCGCTGTGCTATCTTTCACTCGATGGCACAACCTGCTCAAAACGATTCTGAAAAACCGGCCGAAGGAAAGTTCGGGCGCGTATTGGCCCCTGCCAGTTTTCGCACAGTGGAGCGGCTGTTGTTGTTGACGATTGCGGCGATGACCATGGCTGCAGCAGGCGTCGAAATCTTTCGGGTGATATCCGAGCGATCCGTGAATCTGGCCGACATCCTGCTCATGTTCCTCTACGCAGAGGTGATCGGCATGGTCGCAGTCTTTTACGGAGGTCAGCAATCGCCCTTCATCTATCCCATATTCATCGCCATTACCGCCGTGGCTCGACTGATCGTGTTGCAGGGCAAGGAAATGGCGCCGGTGAACATCGTCTTCGAAGCCGGCGCGATTCTTCTGCTGTCCATCGCGGCCTTGATCATCACCCGCGCCAGCAGATCATGAAGGGCTGCCGTTCGGGTCGGGGCTGGATACGACCTTGAACAAAACACGAACAATGCCAATATCCTTCTGGTCATCTGCCCGCGCCAGGAAGAGCCTTTGCGCATAAGCTTGGCGGCATCCGAATCGGAATTTCGTCATGGCCCGCGACGGCGCTCTCTTTGTCTGCCAGACCTGTGGCGCAGTCTCTTCCAAATGGGCCGGCCAGTGCGCCGCCTGTTCCGCCTGGAACAGCCTGGTGGAAGAGGTCAGCAGCCGCCCGCCAGGAGCCTTGGCGCCAGCCAAGGGGTCAAAGACCCGGGGCGGACTGGCCTTCGAAGGCCTGCAGAGCGATACGCCAGCCCCCCCGCGCGTCGTCACCGGTGTCGATGAGTTCGATCGGGTCTGCGGCGGCGGCGTTGTGCCTGGGTCTGCCATTCTTGTCGGCGGCGATCCGGGGGTCGGAAAATCCACCCTGCTTCTTCAAGTCGTGGCCAGCGCCGCCCTGCGAGGCGCACGCTGCGCCTATATCTCCGGCGAGGAGGCCGTCGAGCAGATCCGCGGACGCGCCGCCCGAATGGGGCTTGCCCAGGCCAATGTGCGCCTGGCCGCGGAGACGGCCCTGCGCGACATCCTGGAGGGCCTCAAAAAGGAGCCCTTCGACCTGGTGGTCATCGACTCCATCCAGACCATGTGGAGCGACGCCCACGAAGCAGGCCCCGGCTCCGTGACCCAGGTCCGGTCCTGCGCTGCGGAACTGGTGCGCCTCGCCAAGAAGCGCGGCGTCGCCGTCATCCTGGTCGGTCATGTCACAAAGGACGGCCAGATCGCCGGGCCGAGGGTTGTCGAGCATATGGTCGATGCGGTTCTGTCCTTCGAGGGCGAGCGGGGCTACCCCTTCCGGGTCCTCCGCGGGGCCAAGAACCGGTTCGGAGCCACTGATGAGATTGGCGTATTCGAGATGGGCGACGCCGGCCTCTCGGAAGTCCGAAATCCATCCGCGCTGTTCCTTCATGACGGCGCCGAACGGGCGGCGGGCGCCGCCGTCTTCGCGGGAATTGAAGGGTCCCGCCCTGTGCTTGTGGAATTCCAGGCATTGGTGGCCCCCTCAGCCTACGGCACACCGCGCCGGGCCGTGGTCGGATGGGATTCCGGGCGACTGGCGATGGTTCTGGCAGTGCTGGAATCCCGCTGCGGCCTTGGTTTCGGCAACCGGGATGTCTATCTGAATGTCGCCGGAGGCCTGAGGATCACCGAGCCGGCCGCCGACCTTGCGGCGGCGGCGGCCCTGGCGTCTTCAGCGCTGGACGAATCCCTGCCCCAGGACTGCGTGGTGTTTGGCGAAATCAGTCTTTCCGGCGATGTGCGCCCCGTGGGCCGGATGGAATCGCGCCTCAAGGAAGCGGCCAAGCTGGGCTTCGGCCGGGCCTTGGCGCCCACCGGCGCCGGCGACGCCCTGCCCATCATCGGGGTGTCCCGGTTGACCGAGACCATTGACAGGATTGGACAGCAGAGGTGGGAGACTTGACCCTGTTCGACCTCATGGCCGGATTGCTGCTGTTGGTCTCGGGCCTGACGGCCTTTGCCCGGGGAGGGGTGCGCGAGGTCGTTGGTATCGTGTCGCTGGTCGCCGCAGCCCTGCTGGCAATCATGGCGCTGAAGGTCACGGCCCCCGTCGCCCGGGGAATGATGAGTCCGGACTGGGCGGCCGTGGCTGGCGCCCTGCTGGTTGTGTTCGTTTTCGTCTATGTGATCCTGCGACTGATCGGCGGGCAGATTTCCCGCAATGTCCAGAACGCTGGCGCATTGGGCGCCCTCGACCGAATCATCGGCCTGAGCATGGGCCTTTTCCGGGCGCTCATCGTTCTGGGAACCTTCAGCCTGCTGCTTGAAATGGCCAGTGGACCAACCGGCCCGCCGGCCTGGGTCAGGACCGCGACGCTTTATCCCTTGACCCAGGGGGCCGCCCGGGTGCTCAAGGCGTTCGCGCCGGACGGCTTTGCGGCTGCAGGCAAGATTGCCCCGGCCGTCGGAGACGCGGTAAAGGCCGGAGCGGGCTATAGCAACGAAACCCGCGATGCGATGGACGATCTGGTGGAGAAGACCCGATGACCCCTTTCGCCCAATGGCCGATCCATCGTGATCCAGACGACGACACCCTGCGTCTCGAATGTGGCGTTTTCGGTGTCTATGAGGTGGCAGAGGCCAGCGCCGTCACGGCTCTGGGCCTTCATGCCCTGCAGCATCGCGGCCAGGAAGCCTGCGGCATCGCGACCTTTGACGGCCACAGGTTCTACACTGAGCGCCATGTCGGCCATGTGGGCGATGCCTTTACGGGTCAGGACCTTGTGGACCGCTTGCCAGGCCGATCGGCCATAGGGCACACCCGCTACTCCACGGCGGGCGGAAGCGCCTTTCGCAACATACAGCCGCTGTTCGCCGATCTTGAGGCGGGCGGCGTGGCCCTGGCCCATAATGGCAACCTTACCAATTTCCACACCCTGCGCGACCGCCTCGTTTCCGATGGCGCGATCTTCCAGTCCACATCCGACAGCGAGGTGATCCTGCACCTGCTGGCCAGGTCCCGCAAAGCCAAGGTGGTCGACCGGTTCATCGACGCCATTGCCCAGATCGAGGGCGGCTATGCTCTGGTCGCCCTGACCAACAAGAAGCTGATTGGCGTCAGGGATCCGCTGGGAATTCGCCCCCTGGTCCTGGGCGATCTGGGGGGCGGTCCGGTGCTGGCCTCGGAAACCTGCGCCCTGGACATGATCGGCGCCCGGTTCGTGCGCGACATCGAACATGGCGAGATGGTGGTGATCTCCGAGTCCGGCGTGGAATCCCTCCGCCCCTTCCCAGCCGCCCGGGCCCGGCCCTGCGTGTTCGAGTATGTCTATTTCGCCCGTCCCGACAGCGTGGTGAACGGCCGGTCGGTTTATGATGTCCGCAAGCGCATGGGTCGACGCCTCGCCCAGGACAGCGGCGCCCCGGCCGACGTCGTGGTTCCGGTTCCTGACAGCGGCGTGCCGGCGGCGCTGGGCTATTCCCAGGAAAGCGGGATTCCCTTCGAGATGGGGATCATTCGCAACCACTACGTCGGCCGGACCTTCATCCAGCCGACCCAGGGTGTGCGCGAGCTGGGCGTGCGCATGAAGCACAGCCCCAACCGGGCGGTTCTGGACGGCAAGCGCGTGGTCTTGATCGACGATTCGATCGTGCGGGGCACCACCAGTCGCAAGATCGTTCGAATGGTCCGCGAGGCCGGCGCCACCGAAGTGCATCTGCGCAGCGCCTCGCCGCCGATCAAGTGGCCAGACTTCTATGGCATCGACATGCCGGAACGGGACAAGCTGCTGGCGGCGACCCAGTCGCTGGAGGAAATGACGCGGTTCCTGGAAGTCGATTCCCTCGGTTTCCTGAGCGTCGAGGGCCTCTACGCCGCCCTGGAGGCCGGTCCCCGCGATCCGGTGAACCCGCAGTTCACGGACCACTATTTCACTGGCGACTACCCCACCCGGCTGACCGATCGCGAACTGGCCGAGTCGGACAAGGACGGGGTCGGCCGCCAGCTCTCGTTCCTGGTCAGCGCCTGATCGGGTTACCGGTGGTTCTGCCGGCCGCTTTTGCGAGGCGCCCTTGTCGTTGCTGAAGGCCTTGCGGCCTGACCCCTACATCCTGGCCCTCTTGGCGGTGGTGGTCCTGGCTTCCGCCCTGCCTGCCCGTGGCGTGGCAGGTGACCTGCTATCGCCCGTGACCAAGTCCGTGGTCGCCCTGCTGTTCTTTCTGCACGGCGCCAAACTCCCCAGAGAAGCAGTGATCGCCGGCCTGACCCACTGGCGACTGCATCTGTCGGTCCTGGCGGTCAGCTTCCTGCTGTTTCCGCTGCTGGGACTCCTGGCCGGTCTCGCTTCCCCCGCCCTGATCTCGGCGCCGCTGGCCACTGGCGTCCTGTTTCTGTGCTGCCTGCCCTCGACGGTTCAGTCCTCCATCGCCTTCACCGCCCTGGCCAGGGGCAATGTCGCTGCAGCAGTCTGCGCCGCTTCAGCTTCCAATCTGGTGGGCATGGCCGCGACGCCCCTGCTCGTGGCGGGACTGATGCACACCCAGGGCGCCGGGCCCGGCTTTGACGCCGTCCAGTCGATCCTGTTGCAGCTTCTGGCGCCGTTCGCCGCAGGCCAACTGGCCCGCCCGCTGATCGGCGCCTGGCTGGAGCGTCACAAGCCCCTGGTCGGGCTGGTAGATCGCGGCTCGATCCTGCTGGTGGTCTATAGCGCCTTCAGCGAGGCCGTGATCGGCGGGGTCTGGTCGCGGGTTTCACCCACCGATCTGGCCATGGTCTTCCTGTTGTGCGCCCTCCTCTTGGCGGCCATCCTCGCCATCACGTCATGGCTGGGAAAGGCCATGGGCTTTTCAGTTCCGGACCGCATCGTGCTGTTATTCTGCGGATCGAAGAAATCGCTGGTGACCGGGGCGCCCATGGCCGCGATCCTGTTCACGCCTGCCGTCGCTGGCGTGATGATCGTTCCCCTGATGATCTTTCACCAGCTTCAGTTGATCGCCTGCGCCGCCATCGCTCGACACTATGCGGGTCGCACTTCTGACTGAGATCATCTGCCTCGGGACAAAGGCGCAGACCCTCGTTAAACAGCGCCATGTCCGACTCCATGCCTCTTACTGACAAGATCGCCCTGGTCACGGGCGCCACGCGCGGCATCGGCTATGCTGCGGCCCTGGCCCTGGCCAAGGCAGGCGCCCATGTCATCGCCCTCGGGCGGACACAGGGCGGACTGGAGGCGCTGGACGACGAAATCCTCGCTGCCACCGGTCAGCGGGCGACCCTCGTGCCTATCGATCTGCGAAAACCCGAGGATCTTGATCCTCTGGGCGGGGTGATTCACCAACGCTTTGGACGTCTGGATACCATCGTCCACGCTGCAGGCGTGCTGGGCGGGCTGACGCCGGTCGGCCATGTCGAGCCCAAGGCCTGGGACGAGACCCTGACCGTCAACCTGACCGCCACCTGGCGCCTCATCCGCTCCTTCGAACCGCTTCTGAAGGCCTCACAGGCGGGGCGGGCGATCTTTGTCACCACTGGCAGGGTTGCCCGCCCCAAGGCCTTCTGGGGGCCCTACGCAGCCAGCAAGGCCGGCATGGAGGCCCTGGTGCGCTGCTGGGCTGACGAAATGGAAACCACAGCCGTTCGCGCCGTTATCCTCGACCCGGGCGCGGTCCGCACCCGGATGCGGGCCCAGGCCTATCCTGGCGAGGATCCGATGGACCTGCCCGAGCCATCGGCCCTCGGGCCGCTGTTCGTTTCCCTGGCCGGGCAACCGGACCTGCCGGCCCAGCCCCAAACCCTTGTGTTCAAGGCCGACTAGCCGGTCTGGCTATTTTGTGCGGCCGGGCTTCTGGGTCCTGGCCCGTATAACCGGTTTGGCGGCCGTCGATTCCTTGGCCGCCTTGCGCGCCTTGGTGATCTTCTTGACACGCGCCTGTTTGGCGTCCTTCGCATTGGCAAAGACGCCCGGCTTGGCCGGCTTGGCCTTGGCCCCGCGCCCGGACCCGCTACCCATGGGCCGCTTGTCGCCATCGGCGTCCGCATAGGGGTTGGCCCCCGACTTGATGGTGATGCGGATCGGCACCCCGGGCAGGTCAAAGCTCTCGCGGATGGAATTGATCAGATAGCGCCGATAGTGCTCCGGCATCTGGTTGGCCCGGCTTGAGAACAGCACAAAGGTTGGCGGCCTCGCCTTGGTCTGGGCGACGTATTTTGGCTTGATCCTGCGGCCATTGACGGCGGGCGGCGGATGCCGCTGCACGGCCAGCGCCAGCCAGTCATTGAGGTCGCGCGTCTTGACCTTGGTCGACCAGTTGGCGTGGGTTTTGATGACCGCCGGCATCAGCCGGTCCAGGCCCCAGGTGGTTTCCGCGGACAGCGCCACGACCGGGGCGCCACGCACCTGGGGCAGCATCCGCTCTGCATGTTCGACAAAACCCTTCAGGGTCGCCTGAGGATCCTCCACCAGATCCCATTTGGCCAGGACAAACACGAGCGCTCGCCCTTCCCGCTCGACCAGGTCCGCCAGCTGCAGATCCTGGATTTCGAAGGGGTGGGTCGCATCCATGACCAGCAGGACCACCTCGGCGAAGGTGATGGCGCGGATGGAATCCGCAACGGACAGGATTTCCAGCTTTTCGTGAATCCGGGCCTTGCGCCTCAGGCCGGCGGTATCGACCAGCCGGACCTTTCGGCCGTCCCAGTTCCACTCGACGGGGATGGAGTCCCTCGTAATGCCGGCTTCCGGCCCCGTCAGCATCCGGTCTTCGCCGATCAGGGCGTTGACCAGGGTCGACTTGCCGGCATTGGGACGACCGACAATGGCGATCCGGATCGGCTTGTCGGGATCGTCTTCTTCCTCGTCATCCTGATGTTCCGGCGCCAGACGCACCAGAGCGGCATAGAGATCGGCCATGCCCTCGCCGTGCTCGCCCGAGATCGGGATCGGCTCGCCAAACCCCAGGCTCCAGGCCTCGGCGATCCCAGGATCGCCCTGCTTGCCTTCCGCCTTGTTGGCGCCGATCAGGACCGGCTTGTCCTTGCGGCGGAGGATTTCCCCGAAAACCTGATCCAGGGGCGTCACGCCTTCACGGGCGTCGATCAGGAACAGGCAGACATCGGCTTCGTCGATGGCCAGCTCCGTCTGGCGGCGCATTCGCGCCTCCAGGCTCTCGTCATCGACATCCTCGAAACCGGCGGTGTCGACCAGATCGAGCAGCATGTCGCCAATGCTGCCGCTGGCGAAGCGGCGGTCACGGGTCACGCCCGGCCGATCATCGACGATCGCCAGCTTTTTGCCGGCCAGCCGGTTGAACAGGGTCGATTTCCCGACATTGGGTCGGCCGACGATTGCAAGTTTCAGCGCCATAACGGTCTGGAGACCTTCCGAATGGCCTGTTGGTCAATCCGGACCGGACAACAGGACGCATTCAAATACAAAGAGGCGGCGGCTCTTCGCAGAACCGCCGCCTCTATACAAGGGTTGTTGCAGGTTTGCCCGCAGATCAGCGGATCGCGACGAGCTCCGCCTTGTCAGTCACCACATAGACCATACCCCCGGCAGCAATCGGGGTGATCAAGGCCGGAGCGCCGATCTTCAGGGTCTTGGTGACATCGCCGGTCTTCGGATTCACCGCCAGAACCTGCCCATCACTGGACACAACAACCAGCCGGTCCGATGCGACGACGGGACCAAAATACAGCCGGCGATCCTGGCTTTTCTTGATCCCGGCATTGAAGTCCTTGATCCAGTAGATCTGACCATTGTCCCGCGACGCGCAGATCAGCTCTCCAGCGCGGGAAATGATGTAGACCACGTCGCCGGCCGGCCAGGGGGTGGCGATAGATGACACGGGCAGAGACCAGCGCGCCTGTCCTGTGTTCAGGTCCGTCGCGACAAACACGCCGGAATGGCTGGCAGCAAAAACGTCGCCCTTGTAGATCACGGGCCGTCCCGCCACGTCGCGAATCTCCGAAAGGGCGTTGGTCCGGCTGGCCCTCGACAGGGCATTGTTCCAGAGATCATTGCCGTTGCCCGAGCGGACAGCCACAAGTTCGCCCGAGGCAAAGGCCGCAACCACAACACCGCCTGACACGACGGGACTGGAGGCCGACAGAATTCTGGCCGGCTCGACCAGGGCCTGGAAATCCCAGCCGGGCGCTCCGCTGCCGGCGTCAAAAGTCAGCAACTCGTTGTCGGTGCTGATCGCAAACACCTTGCCGGAATGCACGGTCGGCGCGCCGTGGATCGGCGAGGATGTCTCCTGCCGCCAGCCGGGCCGTCCCGTCGCCGCATCAAGCTGGGCGACAAATCGAAACCCCGACGTGACATAGAGTTTGCCACCCGCATAGGCCAGGCCGCCGCCAAAGCCGATCTTGTCGCGCTTGTTCTTTGCCGTCAGCTGCTGTTTCCAGATCAGCGCTCCGGTCCGGGCGTCGAGGGCAGAAACGCCAGCGCGGGCGTCCATGACGTAAACCCGGCCCTCGGCCAGAACCGGCGGCGCGGTCACATGGACCTTGGCGCTGGATCCCGTCCCGAAGCTCTTCTGCCAGGCGATTTCGAATGCAGGCGCGGCTTCGACATTCTCGATGGCAGTCTCTTCGGGACCACCCGGCAGCGGCCAATCGGCCTGAGGCACAGGAGGGGGCAGATAGAAATCAACGCCCTTCAAGCCTTCGGCTGCTGAAATCGTCGCATCAAAGGCGATGACTGAAATCCGCCGTCCGTCAGACGCCTTGTCCTTGACCTCCTTGGGCTTGAAAGGATTGAGCCGGTCCACCGTGCCGTTGGCGGTGGCGCAACCGGACGTCGCCAGGGCGATGCTGAGGAGAACAGCGGTCAGAATGCCGCGGCGTTGGATCATTGGGGGGCCTCGGCGGAGGGTGATGGCGAGATCGACCCGTTTGGTTGGAGAATGACCGACTCAGGAAGCTGACTGGGCTTGGCGGAGTTGGCCAGTTTCACGGCCTCCGCCATCACTCCGGCCGACCCGGAATCAATCAGGCTGATCGCTGCCTTGGCCCGCTGGCGCATGCCCTGGCTGGCGTCAAAGATCTGCGAGAGCACGACAAAATCGGTCCGTGCTTCCTTGAACTTGCCCTCGCGAAGCTTGAGGAAGGCAAGGGCCTCCTTGGCTTCCATGCGATATGGGCCCTTGTCGGTATTGAGCGGAATGAGCCTAGCCTCCACGTCCTTGTAAGGGGCTGTGTCCATCAGCGCGAAGGCGGATTTGAGGCGAGCGAAATCGCCCAGCAACGGATCCGGCGAGGCCTTGGCCGCGTCGTCGAAAAACTTCACCGCCTCTTCGGTCTGCCCAGCGTCCAGCCGCATGCCGCCCTGCTGCATCAGCGCCATGGTCTTGTAGGCAGCCGGTCCGGTGCGGGCAATTTCACTGTAGAGCGAGACGGCCTTGACCTGATCGCCCTGGGCGCTGGCTTCCATCGCCTTCGAATAGCTTTCCGAGGCCTTGGCCCGGGCGCCGGTCTGCCAGGAATCCCAGCCCCAGAGACCCAGGGCCCCCAGAAGGACAACAGCCCCGACTCCCAGGGCGACGGGCAGGGCCTTGATGGCCAGGGAGCGATAGCGTTCGGTCCGGAGCTGATCCTCGACCTCTTCGAAAACATCGACCACGAAAGGGATTCTCCGTCTTGAAGGCGTTCAAGGCGCCAGACCCTGACGCCCTCTTGAATGTTTGTTCGCCCTAAAACCCACCGAACTGGCCGGCGGGCGATCAGGCCTTTGCGGAGGCGGAACCTATAGGCTCGCATCCGCGGCTGCAACGCGGCGTCCGGATTTCAGCCCAGCGCCACCATGTCCCGGCTGTCTTCCGCCTTGCGTCGGCGTTCGATAAGCCAGACGCACCAGATCGACACTTCGTAGAGAAGACAGATCGGGATCGCCAGCATCAGCTGGCTGATCGGATCGGGCGGCGTCACAATAGCGGCCACAACAAACACGCCGACAATGGCGTATCGACGCGCAGACCGGAGCGCCCGGGAACTGACCAGGCCTGCCAATCCGGCCAGGGTCAGCACCACCGGCAACTGGAAACAGAGCCCGAAGGCCAGCAGCAAGGTCGTGACAAGGGACAGGTACTCATCAACCTTTGGTGTCAGTTCCACCGAAATGGCGGCTGTGCTGATCTGTTGGGAAAGCGAGAACCACAACACAAAGGGCAGCATCACATAATAGACCAGCGCAGCGCCGACCGTGAACAGGACGGGGGAAGCGACCAGAAACGGCAGAAACGTGAGGCGCTCCCGCTTGTAGAGTCCCGGCGCCACAAAACTATAGAGCTGCCAGGCCAACACTGGAAAGGTGAGCACGAGTGCTCCGAACCCGGCGACCTTCAACTTGGTGAAGAAAAACTCGAGTGCAGCGGTGTAGATGAGCTTCAACTTGGCGGCATCTGGCGCCGGCGCGACCTGCTTCTGCCCGATCAAGGCCAGAATGAGATCAAACGGACCATGTTTGCCGCCGGAAGCCGACTGTGCGGCCAGCAGGTCCTGGGCAGCCGAAAACGGCTGGACCAGGAACAGGAAGATCTGATCGGCGAAAAAGAAACAGATTCCGAAACCAACGGCCAAGGCGAGAACACAGACAATCAGCCGCCCCCGGAGCTCGACCAGATGGTCCAGCAAGGGTGCGCGCGAGGCTTCGATCTCGGCTTCGTCGTTGGGCGTGCTCATGTGGACGCCTCGGTCTTGGCCCGACGCTTGCGCGGCGCAGGGTCGGCCGCCGGGGTCGGGGCCATCATTTCAGCGGGCTCGGCCTGTGGTTTGCGCCTGGCCCGGGGTTTGCGTGTTGGCTTGGGTTGATCGCTCATGGGCGGATCAAGGTCCGCCTCTTCGGCGGTCTCGCTGGACGGGTCGGCCCGTCCGGCCATCGGCGGCGCGAAGTTGACGGCGCCGCCCCGCAACCCGGCATCGATGTCCGCGAACACCTGATCCACTGAAGCATCGGGGCCGGCGCCGGGCGTATCACCCGAGGTCGCCGAAAACTGCCCGGACCGCATGGCTTCGACTTCCTTGCGAAGCTCGTCCAGTTCCGACTGTCTCGCCATGTCTTCGAAACTGGCCCGAAATTCGGACGCCATGCCACGCAGTCGGGCGAGAAACTGCCCGACCCGGCGCATCAACAACGGCAAGTCCTTGGGTCCCACGACGATCAGGGCCACGGCGGCCACGATCAGCATTTCGGAGACGCCGATATCAGGCGAAAGCATGGGCGCGCCTTGGGGCGTGGAAAAAAGGGGCCGCTGGCCCCTGGGTCATGGACCGATCGTCAGCTGACGATCTTGTCCTTCTCGGAGTCGGTGCGCGGCAAGGGCGTGGAAAGCGGCTTGTCGTCCACCGCATCTTCCCCCTTGAGGCCATCACGGAAAGCCTTGATGCCCTTGGCGGCGTCCCCCATCAGCGAGGAAAGCTTGCCGCGTCCGCCGAACAGGAGGGCCGCGACGCCAATGACCAGCACCCAGTGAATCCAGCTAAAACTACCCATCAGGGCCAACTCCTTCTGGCCAGTCGCGTCCCGGCGGCTGGCGCATCGATCATGCTTGCGGGTCTATATAGGCGTTCTGATGGCCAACGGCCAAACGAAAGCTCGGCCATCCTGGCGACAGTCCGGTCAGACCCCGGATGAGCCCGTATCATCCAGGAAATCCTGCACGAACTCGGGCCCCTCGCCATCCTCGGGGTCCAGCGGGTCCTCATCCATAGACCCTTCCGCAGGCCGACTGGGATCCGGCACTGAAAAGCCCGGCGGCAGGTTCATGTCCAGCAGCCCCAGGGCCTTCATGTCATTCATCCCGGGCAGGTCCGACAGGTTGGCAAGGCCGAACTGTTCCAGGAACAGATCCGTTGTTCCGTAGGTCACGGGCCGTCCTGGCGTTCGGCGCCGGCCTCGCATCCGGACAAGCCCCAGTTCCAGGAGGACATCCAGGGTGCCCCGGCTGGCCTGAACCCCACGCACAGCCTCGATCTCGGCGCGGGTGACGGGTTGATGATAGGCAATGATGGCGAGGGTTTCCTGCGCCGCCCGGGACAGGCGTCGGGGTTCCTGCCGTTCCTCGACCATCAGAAAGGCCAGGTCCTCCGCCGTCTGGAACCGCCAACGCCCTGCAACCTCGACCAGAGTCACACCGCGGCCCAGATAGGCCGATTGCAGCGCCGCGACGGCCCCCGCGACATCGGCGCCCTCCGGCAGGCGTCGCTGCAGATCGATCAGACCAAGGGGCTCCGCCGCCGCGAACAACAGAGCTTCAACAGACCTTTGAGTGATGTCGGAACGGTCATCCATGCAGGCTGTCCATCAGGTCGTGCCGTCCTGTTGCAGGACGCGCGCTTTCAGATAGATTTCCGCGAAGGCCTCGAGCTGCCTCGCCTCGATCGCCCCTTCCTTCACCAGCTCAAGTCCCGCCGACAGTGTGGAGGCCAGATAGCTGGCCCGGCTGGGCTCATCTCCGCCATAGGGTATTGGCGCCAGTCCGCTCAGGGCCGTCCAGCGAGACAGGTCTGGCAAAAGGTCCCGCAGCCTGCGCCGGGCGTCCTCGAGAGCGAAGGCCTGGGGCGCCTCAGGACGATAGGTGCGGAACTGTTCCTGCCGACGCTGGCTGACATAGGCGCTTATCAGTTGATAGAGGTCGCCTTCCAACCGGTCTGCGGCGACAATCCTGATCTGATCCGGATCGCCTCGGGCAAAGACATCGCGACCCAGCCTCGGCCGGGTCTGGAGTGCGTCCGCTGCCCGCCGCATGGCATCGAGCTTGGCGAGGCGAAACGCCAGGCTGGCGGCGATTTCCTCGGCTGGCGGCTCATCGCCTCTGGGCTTGTCGGCTGCCGGCAACAGCAGCCTTGATTTCAGATAGGCAAGCCAGGCCGCCATCACGAGGTAATCGGCAGCCAGGGAGAAGCGCAGGCTGCGCACACGGTGGACAAATTCCAGATACTGTTCGGCCAGCCTTGTTACCGACAACTTGAGCAGATCGACCTTCTGGCTCCGGGCCAGGGCCAGAAGCACATGCAAAGGGCCTTCATAGCCATCCACATCAACGATCAGGGCGTCGCCGTCGTCGGCCGCCGCCTGCGCCGCCGCAAAATCCAGATTGGGCTGAAACCCGTCGCTCACGGGGCAAACCGCCCTGCGAAGGCGGCGTCGAAGCGGAGCCGGGCCTCCATCACATCCAGGGGTTCGGGGCGCCTGGCCAGTCTGGCCAGGGCCGACTGCGCCCGCCTCAGGGCCTGGCCTCTGAGGGGACGCACCCCTTCGATCACAGCGTCCATCTCTTGGCGGTCGCCGTTGCAATGCAGGACCACATCGCAACCGGCCGCCAGGGCGCGACGGGTGCGCTGTGCGAAACTCCCGCTGAGCGCCTTCATGGAAAGGTCATCGCTCATGATGAGGCCGGAAAACCCGATGTCGCCCCGGATGATCTGCGACATCACGATTCTTGAGGTGGTCGCGGGATGCCTCGGATCCAGCGCGGTGTAGACCACATGGGCCGACATCGCCATCGGCATATCGGACAGCACCCGAAAGGGCGCAAAGTCGGTCTCGGCAAGTTCCGCCAGGCCCGTGTCGACCACGGGAAGATTCTCGTGGCTGTCGGCCAGGGCGCGGCCATGGCCGGGAATATGCTTAATGACCGGCAGCACGCCACCGGCGATCAGGCCTTCCGCAGCAGCCCGGCCCAGGGTTGCGATGTCTTCAACGGTCTCGCCATAGGCCCTGTCGCCGATGATGTCGTGGGCGCCCTTCTGGGGCAGGTCAAGCACCGGGAGGCAATCGACATTGATCCCCAGGCTGGTCAGGTCGTGAGCCATCAGCCGGGCGCCGAGCCGAGCCACTTCACGACGAACCAGCGGATCATTGGTTGCCAGGGTCCCATAGGCCCGGCCGGGCGGATAGCGTCGCCAGTGCGGCGGTCCCAGCCTTTGAACACGCCCCCCCTCCTGATCGATCAGGATCGGCGCATCGGCTCGGCCCACAGTGTGACGCAAGGCGTCCGTAAGGGCCCGCACCTGATCGGGAGTCTCGATGTTTCGCCGAAACAGGATGAAGCCCCAGGGCTGGACCTCACGAAAGAAGGCGACTTCATCGTCGGTCAGCACCGGTCCGGCGCATCCCAGGATGCAGGCATTGATGGTCACCGGACGAAGCAATCCTTCCGGGCAGCCTTCAGGCGCGAGCAGAAGGCGTCGGCATCAGCGCGGCTGGCAAAGCCGGTGACAGAGGTACGGAACAGGGTCTTTCCGCCACTGGCGACGGTCTCGACCTTCTTGCCCTTGCCGGCGGCAGCGCCCGGCGCGAGGGCTGCCGCGTCCGTCCAGCCCTTGTCCGCCAGCGCTGCCGAGGAAAAGGCGCCGATCTGCACAAGATAGGTTCCGCCCGCAGCCTTGACGGGCGCTGGCGAAACCGTCGTCACTGGCTTCAGAACGACCGGCTTGGCCGGGGACGGGGTCACGGCCGGTGTCACCGCAGCAGGTTTGGCGGCGGCGACTACAGCGGACTTTGCCGGCGCCGTCGAAGAGTCCGCCGGGACAGCCGCAGGGATCGTCGCAGGTGCGATGACAGGCGCGGCTGGCGTCGCCGGAGTCGGGGCTGCGGGCCTCGGCAGGGGAGCCTCGGCGGCCGGCGCGAAGGCGGGATCAGCCGCTCCGGGCAGGTCCGGATCGTTGTAGATTTCCAGATTCCGGGTTTCGTCCTTTGGCTGCTCGTCCGGCTTGGGATCGGTCTTGGTCACGGCAGCGACCGTCCCGACTGTCTTGGGCGCCTGACCGTCTGTCCGGAATCCGTCGCGATAGATGAACCAGGCTCCGGCGATCAGGACGATCAGCACCAGGGCGCTGACGATCAGAGTGACCGGCGCCGGGGATCCGCCGCGTACGGGGCGGCGGGCATCGAACGCCAGGGGCGCATCATTGTTGGGCGGAGTATAGGCGCCGCGACTGAAGTCCGACATCGAGCTTGGGCTCCGAAAACGTGCGTTGGGCGGCTGCTCAGCGAATCGCCTGAGCCATCAGGACAGTGTAGCGAATCACATCCCCGAACCGCCAGCGAACCCCGGTATTCAGGTCCAGGTTTCCAGCTGGAAGAGGCGACGATGTTCCTCGATGGCAAATCGGTCGGTCATGCCCGCGATGTAATCGCAAACGACACGGGCCCGTCCGGCTTCGTCGCGATTCTGCGACTTCACGAACCATTCGGTCGGCAGGACGTCCGGTTCGGCCATGAACAACGAAAACATCTCGGCCAGAATACGGCGCGCCTGGCTGCGTGTGCGATTGACCTTCCAGTGCCGGTACATGCGCTCGAGCAGAAATCCGCGCAGCGACGCCAGATCCTCGGCCATGTCGGTCGAGAAGGCCACCAGGGCGTGATCCAGGCCCCGCACATCCCCGGCGCTGGCGACGCCTGTAGCAGTGGCCCGTCGCAGGGTTTCGCCCATGACGTCGTCCACCATGGCCCCGATCATGCGACGCACCGCTTCAAGCCGGGTCAGCCGATCGTCCAGGTCCGGCCGCTCGCTGCGGACACCCGCCAGAATCGGGCCGATCAACGGGACATCCAGCAATTCCTCAAGCCGAAACAGTTCGGCCTGCAATCCGTCGTCAACATCGTGATTGTTGTAGGCAATATCGTCGGCGAGCGCCGCAACCTGGGCTTCGGCAGAGGCCCAGCCGCCCAGTTTCAGGTCCAGCTTTTCATTGAACTGACCGACGGCCGCCCAGCTGGGCCGGCTCAGTCGATCTGTCACCGGTCCGTTATGCTTGATGACACCTTCGAGCGTCTCCCAGGTCAGATTCAGACCAAGGAAGTCCGGGTAGCGATGTTCCAGTTCAGTCACGACCCGGAAGGTCTGGACGTTGTGGTCGAAACCGCCCCAGGGTTTCATGCTGTCATCCAGGGCGTCTTCACCGGCGTGGCCGAAGGGGGGATGGCCCAGGTCGTGCGCCAGGGCGATGGTTTCCGCCAGATCGGCGTCCAGACCCATGGCGCTGGCCAGGGACCGGGCGATCTGCGCCACCTCGAGCGAATGGGTCAGGCGCGTGCGATAGTGATCCCCCTCGTGCGCCACAAAGACCTGGGTCTTTTCCTTCAAGCGCCTGAAGGCTGTTGAGTGAATGATGCGGTCACGATCCCGAGCGAAGGGATTGCGCGTCCGGCTGGGCGCTTCAGGATGCAGCCGCCCAAAGGACCGGGCCGGATTTTCGGCAAAGGCGGCGCGAAACATCGTATAGGTCTCGCCGGCGGGCTCGGACATGGGCGGCCTTGTCATTGACACTCACCCCTTTTCAGGCGGCGCAGGCTTGCACATATAGGAAGCTGGAGAGTTTTCCACACGATGACGCAAACCCTCGAAATTCGCGCCTCAGGCAATAGGCCGCCGCCGATCACGCTTTCGGCCGCCGCCGCTCGCCGGATTCTGGCCATTGGCGCTGAAGAAGGGCGCGGCCTGATGTTGCGTGTCGCCGTGGATGGCGGCGGCTGTTCGGGCTTTCAGTACCGGTTTGACCTGGTGGAGGCTACCGAGCCGGATGATCTCAAGATCGAACGGGATGGCGCCGCCGCCCTTGTCGATGAGATGTCGCTGGATCTGCTCAAGGGCTCTGAAATCGACTTCGTCGATGAATTGGCATCTGCAGAGTTTCGGGTCAGAAACCCCAATGCGAAATCCAGCTGTGGCTGCGGCGTCAGTTTCTCGATCTGAAGCCCCCGAATGACTTGCCTGCACCTCCGTTCGGGCGCGAGCACAGGCAGGTCGCAGGACGGAACCCGGACATGAAGCGCCCTGCCCTCCTGATCCAGCTCCTCCTGATCGGCCTGTGTGCGGCGGCGCCTGTCTGGTCCGCATCGGCGCCTGTTGAAAGCTTTGTCGAGATTCCGGGCGGTCAGGCCCCGTTGAAGGCGACGATGGTCAATCCATCCGGGGGGAAGCCCTGGGCGATCGTTGTCATCCTGCCCGGTTCAGGCCCGACCGACCGGGACGGCAACAATCCCCTGGGGGTCAGCGGGAGGCCCTACCGGCTGCTGGCCGAGGGACTGGCCGAGCAAGGAATCGCCAGTCTTCGCATGGACAAACGGGGCATGTTCGCCAGCGGCCCCGCAGCAAACGACCCCAATCGCGTGTTCATTTCGGTTCTGGCCGCCGATGCATTGGCCTGGGCGAAAAGGGCGCGGGCCGAGACCGGCCAGACATGCGCCTGGCTCGCGGGTCACAGCGAAGGCGCGCTGGTCGCGCTTGTGGCGACCAGGAATGTCTCCGCCAGCAAGGACCTCTGCGGACTGATCCTGCTGTCCGGTGCGGGGCGTCCGCTGGGCGTGATCCTGCGGGAACAGCTGAACGCCAATCCCGCCAATGCGGCGATCCTTCCCCAGGCATCTCATGCGCTGAATGAACTGGAGGCCGGGCGCACGGTTGATCCCTCCATCCTTCATCCAAGGCTGCAGCCCTTGTTTCGGGCCAATGTTCAGGACTTCCTGATCGAGGCCCTGGCGTACGACCCGGCAAGCATGGCGGCGGCCTATGACGGTCCTGTGCTCATCCTGCAGGGCACAACAGACCTCCAGATCAGCCTCGAGGACGCCCGAAAGCTGCAATCAGCCCAGCCCAGGGCCCAACTGAGTCTGCTTGAGGGCGTCAATCATCTGCTCAAGGCCGCGCCAGCAGACCGGGCCCGTAACCTGTCGACCTATTCGGATCCTTCTCTGCCCTTAGCGCCGGGAGTCGTGGAAACGATCGCCAACTTCATTCGCGCTCACCAATAAAGCTCTTGGAGGACGCCGTCTGTTCCGCCTCCGAACCCGGCTTGCGGTTTCACCCATGATTGACCCTACGTCAATTCAGCCTGGAACGAACTGCATCGCTACCAGCGCCGCAATCAACCACACCCCAGGGATGGCGATTGCGATCCAGGCATAGGATTCCTGCCCCCGCGACCAGGTGACCCAGGCCGCGAAGGGGCTGAGGATGCAGGCGATCCAGAACCCCACCAGGAGCAGGAACACCGTCCAGGCGACGGGGTTCAGCAGGTTGGGCCGGTGATCGAATACCAAGGGCGAAAACAGCGCGCCGACCGCCCCGAGGGGAACCATGGCAAGACAGACCAGGGTCAAGGCCGCCAGCAAGGCCGCCCTTCGGCCCTTTTCCGTTCGCGCCTGCTTGAGCCCTTCGTCCATGAGCCCTAGCCTCTACGGGTCCCACCGGAGCCGTCAATGCGTATCGCGACCTGGAACGTGAACTCTGTCAATGCGCGCCTGCCCACTGTGCTGCAGTGGTTCGAAGGCGCGGCGCCGGACGTGGCATGTCTTCAGGAAATCAAATGCGTGGACGAGAAGTTCCCGCGCGAGGCCTTTGAGCGGCTCGGATACAATGTGGTCACGCACGGGCAGAAGACCTACAATGGCGTGGCCCTGCTGTCCAAGACGCCTCTGGAGGATGTGCGACGCGGGCTTCCGGGCGATGATGCCGACGAACAGGCTCGCTACATCGAAGCGGTGGTCTCCGGCCCCTCCCCGATTCGGGTGGCTTCGATCTATCTGCCCAATGGCAATCCGGTCGGGACCGAAAAGTTTCCCTACAAGCTGAACTGGATGGCGCGTCTGACGGCCCATGCCAGCGAGCTTCTGGCGCTTGAGGAGACCCTGGTTCTGGCGGGCGACTACAATGTCATTCCGGAGGCTGCCGACGTCGCCGTTCCGGAGGCCTGGGCCAACGACGCCCTGTTTCAGCCCCAGAGCCGCGGCGCGTTTCGCGGGCTGAAGAATCTTGGACTTGTCGACGCCTATATGCAGATGGACGGCGCACCGGGCGGCTATACCTTCTGGGATTATCAGGCCGGCGCCTGGCCTCGAAACCTGGGCATCCGCATCGACCACCACCTGCTGTCGCCCCAGGCCGCCGATCGGCTGACGGCCCTGGATATTCACAGCGATGTTCGTGGCTGGGAGAAGCCTTCCGACCATGTGCCGGTGGTGGCGACCCTGGCTTTCTGACCATGAAAAAGGGGGCGGCCCGACGGCCGCCCCCTCTCCGGTTCGAAAGACCTGATCGGGTCAGGTGCGGATCAGGAAGCGGACCTGCGAGGACAGGGCGTCCAGGCGCTGGTTCAGGATCCAGATCTCCCGACGATCAAGGCCATCCCGCTTGAACATCCGCTCGGTGTAGCGGATCTGGTCCAGGCGGTAGTTCAGCATTCCGGCTTCCCGCGGGCGCAGGACGCCCCGGCGGCTGGCGACATGGATGCGGTCGGCGAGATTGGCCTGCCGCTCATTGATCTGGCGAATGGCGTGGGCTTCACCGTAGCTGCGATGAGCCGGGGCATAGGGGGCGGCGGCGGCAGGCAGGGCGGCGGCGACTGCAGCGGTCGCGGCCAGGGTCAGCAGGATCTTTTTCATGGCTTGTATCCTTCCTCATTCAGGCTCGCCCGGTGCGGGTGAACTCCATGAGGAGGGTTTTGCGCCAATGGCCCTGAAGCCAGTCTGAGCGTCAGGTTATGTTGCGTTCATCAACCGGGGACGCCCTGACAACCCTCAGATCGGCATCCGCATGATTTCCTGGTAGGCGCTGATGACCTGGTCCCGAACAGCCATGACCGTTTCCAGGCTGGCCTCGGCAGAGGAGATGGCGGTCACCACATCGATCAGTTCGGCCTTGCCGGCCACATGGGCCGCCATCTGGGACTCTGCGGCCTTGGAGTTCTGGACCGCGTCGCCCATCACCGTCTTGAGAAGGTCGCCGAAACTGGCGCCGCTGGGGGCGCCGACATCGTTTCCGTCGCCAAGTCCGGCGGACTTCTGGACGGCTGCATAGGCCTTGGCGGCGGCGAGCGGCGACATCATCGTTCAGGGTCCTAGCGCTTGAGCAGTTCAAGGGTGCGCTGGTCCATGGACCGCGCCGTCTCGATGACGTTCAGATTGGCCTCATAGGCCCGCTGGGCCTCACGCAGGTCCAGGGCCTCGACCAGGCTGTCGACGTTGGGCAGCTTGACATAACCCTCTGCATTGGCCGCCGGGTGACCAGGATCATAGGCCGTGCGGAACTCCTTCCGATCCGGCTCGACCCGCGCCATCCGCACGCCCTGCCCGCCATCGACCGCTTCCGGCTGGAAGACCGAAACCTGACGCCGATAGGGGTCGCCTTCGGCCGTTCGGGCGGTGGAATTGGCGTTGGCCAGGTTCTCGGCGATGATCCGCATCCGGGACTGCTGGGCCCGCAGGCCGCTGGCCGCGATCCGCATGGTGGCGTTGGACTGGGAGGGGATCTCGGGCATGGATCGCGCAATCCTCTAGAACGATCAGCGGCCGGGCGGCCGGGCGGCCATGCGCAGCAGGGCCATGGATTTCTGATAGAAGCCGATGGCGGCGTCATATTGCATCCGCGTCTCGGTCATCTTGATCATCTGGTCTTCGAGAACCACGCCGTTTCCATCGAGGGTCGTCTCTGAGTCGGCCGCTTTGACGATCCGTCCCGGCGACGGCGGCGGCTTCATCGGTTTTCCGGCGATATGTCCCGGCCGGGTCTGGGCTTGCTGAACAGAACTGCCGGTCAGGCCTGACCGGCCGTTCGCCAGGTTGGCTTCAAAGCGAAAGGGCTTGATGTCCCGCGCCAGATAGCCCGGCGTGTCTGCATTGGCGACATTCTCCGCAATGACCTTCTGCCGGTCAGACAGATGGCCCAGCCTCTGCCGCAGCATCGAGAAGAGCGGGATGTTGTCGATACTCATGAGGGCAAGAGTGAAGAAACAGGGTTAATCGGCCCTTAAGACTTGGGGGTCATTTGAAGGAGCCTTCCTCGGACGAGTCTTTCGAAACACACCCATGGACATCGCCCAGACCCTCCAGGCCGTCGCCGCCCTGGCCGTGACCCTGGGCCTGATCGGCCTGACCGCCGTTGGCCTGCGGCGTTTCGGGCCAGACGTGATTTCACGGTTTCAGGGACAGGCAGGACCCCGTCGTCTGACGCTGGTGGAGACCCTGGTGCTCGACCCCACACGCCGCCTGGTCCTGATCCGACTGGACGGTGAGGAGCGACTGGTGCTGCTCGGGGAAGGCCGGATGCTGGAGACCCTCAAACCCGTCCGCGCCCGTAAGGCCGCCGCTTCGGAGACTGCCTGATGTCCGGTTCAATACTCCGCTCGTCCTTCTCGCTTGGATCGCGCGCCCTTGCTTTGGGCCTGGTGACAGCGGCCGCTGTGGCCTTGCCTGAAACAGCGGCAGCTCAAACCTTGAACGTCGATCTGGGCACCGGCGCCGGCCTGACCGAGCGGGTTGTGCAACTGGTCGGCCTGTTGACCGTCCTGTCCCTCGCGCCGTCCATCGTGATCATGACGACCAGTTTCGTGCGGATCACCGTGGTCCTCAGTCTGCTTCGCACAGCACTTGGGCTGCAGCAGAGTCCGCCAAACGCCGTCCTGATCAGCCTGGCCCTGTTCCTGTCGGCCATCATCATGGCTCCGACCTTCCAGAAATCCTACGATGAAGGCATCCGCCCCCTGCTGGATCAGCAGATGGAATTGCCCGAAGCCTTTGATTCTGCGGCCGGTCCCGTGAAGGTCTTCATGCTCAGCCAGGTCGACCCTGACGATCTGGCCCTGTTCGTCCGCCTGTCCAAGATCGAGCGCCCGAAAACCCTGCGCGACACGCCCCTTCGGGTCGTGACCCCGGCCTTCATGATCAGCGAACTCAAACGGGCCTTCGAAATCGGCTTCTTGCTGTTCGTGCCGTTCTTGGTCATCGACCTGGTGGTGGCCAGCGTGCTGATGAGCATGGGCATGATGATGTTGCCGCCCGTGGTGATCAGCCTCCCCTTCAAGCTGATCTTCTTCGTGCTGGTCGACGGATGGCGACTCGTGGCCGGAAGTCTCGTCGAAAGTTTCCAGCCCGGGTAGAGCCCAGTCAGCCCTTTGAGGCGGGCGGCTTGGTTGGAGCCTGAGCCTGTTTTGCCGACGGTGCGCCGACAGGCGCCGGCTTCTCGCGGAACCGGGTCTTCATACGACCCACCCAGCCATTGAAGGCTTCCGTTTCGGCGACACTGCGGGTGAAGTCTGCGGTGGTCAGTTGGCCGCCATCTGCCGCGGCGAACGCCACCTTCAGGGCCTCGGGATTGCGGCCGCCGTCAAAGAAGGACTCGTAGCGCCCTCTCATCCGATTGAGGCCTGCATCGTCGCCCGCCAGGCTGTAGGCGACCCCTGCCCGAAGCAGCTTGCCTTCTTCATCGGGACGAAGCCCAAGCGGTGTTTTCCAACGATCTCCGAGGGTTTTCTCGAAGAGTTCGCCGGCCTGCGGCCAGCTCCGGCTCTTCCAGGCGATCTCGGCCTTGACGTCGACCGCTTCGGGCGTGGTGTCGGCTTCGATGATCTCGAGGGCCGTGTCCAGTCGCCCCAGTCCCATCATCGCCCGGGCGGTGATGATCCGGCGCTCGGCATTGAGCGCGGTCGGCAGGACTGTGGTTCTGGATCCATTGATGGCCGCCAGGGCCTGTTCCGGTTTACGGTCCATCAGATAGATCAGGGCAAGGTCGGTGGCCACCTGCGCCTTGGGAATCCCATCCAGGCGATTATCGACCTGATACTTCATCAGGTTGGCTGCCTGATCGAGCAGATCGACATCGACCAGGCGCCGCACCATCTTGCGGACCATCAGGTCGCCGTCCGCGCCGATCGGCGTCAGGGTCTTGAAGTCCTCGAACAGGCCCAGCGCCTGGATCGGCTCCAGACCGTCTGCCAGCCCTTCCAGGAACAGGGACCGAAAGGCCGAGGCCAGGTCATTCTGAAGATCAACCGCCGCCGGCAGATCGGGAAGGCGGCTTCCGGCTGAACGCAGGGCCTCCAGCGCCTCACGATAGCGGCCCTGGTTCAGGTAGAGTTGCCCCAGCACCCGGATCGTTTCGAGCTCGGTCGCATCGCCGCGCCAGCGGTAGCGAAGACCGTCAAACACCGTCACGGCCTGGGCCGGCGTGACCTTGCCCTGCTCCAGCTTGATCTGCGTCGCCCGGAGCTGGGCCGGGGCGGCGTACTGCTGCAGCGGGGCCTTGGCGATCAGTTCATAGATGGCCAGGGCCTTGTCCTTGTCGCCCCTGGCTTCCAGCAAACGGGCCTCCATCAGCCGGTTTGCCATTTCCTCGGCAGGTGGCAGGCCCGGCAGCCCGGCCCCGGAAAGACTGCTGTTCGCAGCGTCGAAATCCCCTAGACCGATGGCCGCCTCGGCGCTGGCCCGTTCGAACCGCGCACGCCAGAAGGCCGGGAACAGTTCCATGGCCTGTCCCGCCTCGGCGAACTTGGCCCGGGCCTCGGCCCATTGCCCCTGACGGGCAGCGATATAACCGCGCCATGCGGCGGAAGAGGGATCGTCGGCCAGAATGGGCGTCGACAGGTCGCTGTCCGCCTCCTTCAAGCGGCCCGCCATCGCCCGGGCAATGCCCCGCAGGCCGCGAAACTCCGGATCGCCCATCAGGGTTTCCCGCGACCGGGCCGCTGCATTCAGGACGCCAATGGCTTCGTAGGACAGCTCCGTGCCTATCAGGAAGCGCGCCAGGGCCATCCTCGCCTCGGTCGGGGCTGCATCGCCCTTCTCGGTCTCGGCTGCCGCTTCGGCCAGCAGGCTGTCGTAGCGCTTCATGAAACCGCCATCGCCCGTCTTGGCCCAGTCTTCGCCAATCAGGGCGGGCATGGAGGCCCGCACCGGCGCCCCCAGCATTGCGGTGGCCGGCGCAGCGACCGAAGCCCAGCCGGGGGAAAGGGCCAGGCCGGCCTGGCTCCCGATCCGCACAAGATCGCCATCCGCCTCCACGGCGAGTCCCGGTGAATAGGCCTCGATCGCCAGACCGTGAATGGTCGGCAGCATGGCCATGTCGACGAAGTCGCGGCGGCTGTTCAGACCCTTGGACGGCGCCAGGGCCGGCACCACAGCAATCCGGTCGCCCACGGCTGGGTCGTCAATCCAGACCGGCCTGCCCGCGCCAGCCAGAGCGACCGACAGTCCTGCCCGGGCGGATTCTGCATCGCGACCAACAGTGATGGCTCCGGAAGTTGACGGTGCTCCGCCCTGGCCGAAGGACACAGTCCAGACCGCCCCCTCGCCCGTTGCGGTGATCTGCGAGTCTTTCGGCGCCACCAACCGAAGGGCGGCGTAATCCTTGCCGGTGTGGACTGTCAGGTTGCGATAGCGACCGCCCTTTGGCAGGCGCGAAACATCAAGCCGGGCTGGCGCGTCAAAGACGATCCAGACGGCCTCACCGCGTCGAAAAACCGCTGCGCCGGGTGGAGCCTTCCATGGAAACTTCAATGTCGTGCGGTTGGCGACAACCTCCGCCGAAACCGGAACGACGCCGTTGGCCGGGATCGGATCGGGGCGGTCAACGGCGGGAGCTTCTGCGACCTCGGTCTCGGCAGCGGGCTCGGGTTCGGCTTCCTTACGGGCGAATATGTTGACGAAGGTTGCGCCCTCGTCCTTTCCGACCGTAGCGTCAGCGTCATCCGCAAGGTTCAGACGAACCTCAAGAACGCCGCCTTCTCGCCGGGCCTCGGCCCCCTTCAGCCAGCGGGGCGGAGTGGCGCGCAAGAGCGCCAGATCCGGCTTGGCATCGCGGTTGAACCGCAGGACCAGGGTCTGGCCCTCGCGCCTGTTCTGGACCAGCGCTCCGCCGGCCCAATGAAACTCGATCCTCGAAAAGGTCTTGGCCTGGGCAACACGGACATCAAGCGCCGAGCGACTGGCCGCCGCCGGGGCCGCATAGCCAACGGGCGCGGCGAGCCCGATGATACAGGCTGCCGCCACACCGGAGCGAAGGGTCCGGCGAAGGGACATTTAACCCGCCTTGCCCGGTGCAGGCTTACCGGCAGCTGACTTGGAACCCGCAGGTTCGGCCGGTGCAGTCCCGCCTGCTGCCGCCTGGGCCGAAGCGCCAGAGCCGGGCTCCGACATGGCAGCCGGCGCCATGGCCTCCTTGCCCGCCAGGACGGCTGCGTTGGCGGTGAACCGCCGAGCCAGGGCCTCGGTGATCTGTTTGGCCTCAACCGGCGGCATCTGCGCCAGAATTGCGGCCAGGGTTCTTTCTTTCAATTTGCTGGCGATCGGGAGGCGGACGCTGTCGTCCAGCACCCGCATCTGGGCCGCCGCATCCTTGGCCTTCATGGCCGAAAACACGGCGACCAGCCGCGTGATCTCCTGCGCCTGCTGGTCGTCGGCCTGGCCGAGCAGCGACTGGATATCGCCCTTCAGGCCATTGAGCGACTTGAATTTGGCATCCAGCTTGGCTTCGGCGGCCGCCAGCAGCTGCATCTGGACATCCATCCCCTGTTCCCGCTCGTCCAGTTGACCCCGGCGGTCGCCTAGACTTTGCAGCGTTCGAAGCTCTGAAGGCGACAGTCCGGCCTCGCGCGCCAGCTCGGCCGCAGTTGGAGCACAGACGGCCGCATTGGGTTTGGCTGGCGCCTTGGCCACTGCGGCCTCCGATTGGGCCTTGGCCTTGTCCTTTTCAGCGCCTGGTTTCTCCGCCGTCCCTGCGGCCCAGGCCCGGGCGCCGGAAAACAGCCGGGGGACGCTGTCGGCGCCCGCCAGCGCGTTCACCGCCAGCACGCCAGCCACAGCGATGCCAGCCAGCGGCAAAATTCGCGGAATACGGCTCATGAACGACCTCCGGGGATGGATCGCAGTCGCCCGTTTGAAGATGGCGGCTCGAACAGTTCATCGTCGATCCGGGCCCGCGAGCGAGGGGTCGTCACGGGTTCCGGCCGAACATAGGCGGCGCGTTCCCGCATAGGCGCGCTCGGGCGGTCCAGCCAGTCGTCATCACGGGCGGGTTCCGCCGCCCGACGCGGACGTTCCGCCAGGGTGCGGTCCAGTTGCTCGGACAGGGCCTTGGCGGTTTCGATCCGCACGGCCAGCCCTTCATCGGCTTCGAGGCTCGCAGCGCGCAGGGCGGCCAGGCCAGCTTCGGCCCGCGCCGCGGCCATATCCAGATCGGCGACCGCCCGCCCAAAATTCTCATGCCCTGCCCGCAACGCTTTCAGCTGCCGTTCCAGGCGCCAGCCGAAGACCAGGGCCGCCACAAGCAGCAGGGCCAGCAGGATGTTCATGGCGATGGCGACGAGGCTCATGTCAGTCTCTTTTGAACAGCATGCTTGGCCGACTGATCCAGCGGCGCTTCGCAACGGATGGCGATGTGATGATTGCGGCGACCCATGCGGCCCCGCGTCAGGGGAATGGTCCCGGCCCTCAATTCGACCAGGCTGTCCGGCGTGGCGTTCAGCATGAAGGTGTCCCCGACCTTCAGGTCCAGCACCTTGCTGAGCGGAGTCTGCTGCTCGTCCAGTACGGCGCGGACTTCCATCTGGGTGGTCCAGAGTTCGGTCGCCAGATGGCTTTCCCAGATGTTGTCGCGGCCGAACTTCTCGCCCATGAACTGCTGGAGCAACATCTTGCGGATCGGCTCGAGCGTCGCATAGGGCAACAACAGCTCGATCCGCCCGCCACGGTCTTCCATATCGATCCGCAGCTTCACAAGGATGGCGGCGTTGGCCGGCCGTGCGATGGCCGCAAAGCGCGGGTTGGTCTCCAGCCGGTCCAGAACGAAATTGACTGGCGTCAGGGGCTCGAAGGCCTGCTGCGCATCCTGCAATACGACCTCGACCATCCTCTGGACCAGGACACGCTCGATCGTGGTGTAGGGACGGCCTTCGATTCGCATCGCCGCGGTGCCCCGACGACCGCCGAGCAACACATCGACAATGGAATAGATCAGATTGGAATCCACGGTCAGCAGGCCGTAGTTGTCCAGCTGCTCTGCCCGGAACACCGAGAGAATGGCGGGCAAGGGGATCGAGTTCAGATAGTCGCCGAACCGGATCGAGGAAATGTTGTCGAGACTGACCTCGACGTTATCGCTGGTGAAATTGCGCAGAGAGGTCGTCATCAACCGCACCAGACGGTCGAAGACAATTTCCAGCATCGGCAGGCGCTCGTAGGACACCAGCGCCGAGTTGATGATCGCCCGAATGCCGGTCCGCTCACCGGAATCATCTTCATTCAGATCAAAGCCGAGCAGGCTGTCGATTTCGTCCTGATTGAGGATTCGCTCGGACCCGATGATGGCCTGGGTATCAGGCTCGACGGTTTCCCAGTCCGCGCTGGCGGCAGCCACGGCTTCACCGGGCGCGTTGTTCGCCGCCCATTGAGCCAGTGCCGCCTGATCGTCCAGTTCGTCCGCCATGATCGTTTGCTCACCCAGGCCTTGGCCTAGTTGATCAGCATCTCCTCGATGAGGACGGCATTGACCTTGGACGGCGCGACCAGGAGGTTGACCCGGCGCAGGATTTCCATGCGCAGCTGATAGCTGCCCTGGCTTCCGGACAGGTCTTCCGGCCGCAATTCCCGAAGGAATGTCTGGAACATGTCGTTCACCCGGGGCAGGGCCGGATCCAGCTCCTCCACCAGGTGCTCATCTGGCAATTCCAGGGTCAGCTTGAGCTTGAGGAAGGTTGGCCGGCCATCGGCTGTCTGCATGTTCACGACGATGTCCGGCAGGGTGTAAAACACGATCCCGTCAGGGCCTTCCTTGACGGTGGCCGCGCCCGGCTCCGCCTTGCCGCCCTTTTCGTGATCGCCGCCCTTCTTCTTTTTCTTGTCTTTCTCCTTGGCGCCATGCTCCCCGGCTTCGGCCGTCTCAGCCGGTTTTGGCTTGAGGAACAGGAACCATGCGCCCGCGCCGCCGCCGCCCAGAACCAGCACAGCGGCGACGGCGGCGATGATCAGGATCTTCGGGTCGAGCTTCTTCTTGCCGGCGATCGGCAGGCCGTCCTCGCCGACCGCTGCGCCATCGGCCCCGCCGTCTGGCTCCTTGACCTTGTCCTTGGACACAGCACCGCATTCCCCGGGGCGAAAGCGCCCGCCCCAGTCATGGGTCACAGTTAGTTAAGAAGGGGTTTTTACCGGGTCGAAAACCACCCGGCAGAAATCGCCGACAGGGCGGCATTAACCTTCTTATTTATTGTTTTTATTACTGTTTCAGGCTGGCCCATCCCTTGCACTGTAATGGTTGACCGCGACCCGCGTCGCAAGGATTCAAGGAGGCCCTCCTGGACAACGCAATGTACATCAGCCTGTCCCGGCAGATGACCCTGCGCCGGGAGATGGACATCATCGCCAACAATATCGCCAATGCCGATACGGCGGGCTTCAAGGTCGAAAATCTGATGGTGCGCACGGAGCCCAAGGCGCCGGCACGCTCGGTCGACGGCCCCAAGCCGATAAAGTTCGTATTGGATGACGGGGTTGCCCGGGATTTCACACAAGGCGCCCTGCGTCAGACCGGCGGCGCCTTTGACCTGGCGATCGAAGGCAAGGGCTTTTTCAAGCTCGACACGGCGCGCGGCGAGCGCTTCACGCGGGACGGCCGTTTCACCCTGTCTCCGGAAGGGCGACTCACGACCCAGTCAGGCGATTCGGTCGGCGGCGAGTCCGGTGAGATCGTTGTTGATCCGGCCAAGGGCCCGGTCAGCATCGCCGGCGACGGAACCGTCAGCCAGGCGGGCGAGCGGGTGGGCAAGATCGGCGTGTTCCTGTTTTCAGGTCGCGGTTCCCTGACCAAGACGGGCGACAATCTCTACAAGAACACGTCGAACGAGGCGCCGCTGGCCGACACCGCCTCGCGCGTGCGCCAGGGCATGCTGGAGAGTTCCAACGTCAATCCGATCCTGCAGATCACCCGGATGATCGAGGTCAGCCGCGCCTATCAGGGCGTGGTCAAGTCCATGGAAAGTAGCGCCGACCTGTCCCGCCGCGCCGTCGAGCGCCTCGGCAAGCTGGCTTGAAGGAGATCTGACTGATGCAAGCACTTCGCACCGCCGCCACCGGGATGTCAGCCCAGCAGCTGAACGTCGAGGTCATTTCCAACAACATCGCCAACATGAACACCGTTGGCTTCAAGCGGCAGAGGGCCGAGTTCCAGGACCTGCTCTACCAGTCGCTGGAACGGGCCGGCGCACAGTCTTCGGACCAGGGCACGGTCGTGCCGACCGGCGTGCAGATCGGCGGCGGCGTCAAGGCAGGCTCCACTTACCGGATCACCAGCCAGGGCTCGATGACCCGGACGGACAACAAGTTCGACATGGCCATCCAGGGTCGCGGCTATTTCCAGGTGTTGCTGCCGTCCGGCGAGACGGCCTACAGCCGGGCCGGCAACATGGCGGTCAATGATCAGGGACAGCTGGTGACCGAAGACGGCTATCTCGTGCAGCCTGCCATCACCATTCCGACGGACGCCGTGGACGTGACGATTTCAAAGTCCGGCCAGGTGCAGGTGACCCAGGCCAATACCCCGGCCCCGACCATCGCCGGCCAGCTGGAACTGGCGACCTTCATCAATGAGGCGGGCCTCGAAGCCCTGGGCGACAACCTTTTCATGGAAAGCGGCGCCTCAGGGGCCGCCACGACCGGGACACCGGGCACGACCGGTATCGGGCAGATTCTGCAAGGCTATACCGAAGCCTCCAACGTCGACGCCGTCAGCGAGATCACGGCCCTGATCGTCGCCCAGCGCGCCTACGAGATGAATTCGAAGGTGATCACGACAGCCGACGAAATGCTGCAGGCCGCCAACCAGGTGAAGTCATAGGATGACCAGTCTTGCGCGATCCTTTCGACCTGCGGCCCTGTTCGCCTTGGGGCTCTGGATGGCGATCGCCGGCCCTGCCCTGGCCGGGCCGGTCAACCTGCGCGCCGAGACGGTCGACTCCGACGGGCGCGTCACGCTCGGGGACCTGTTCGAAGGGGCGGGCGAGGCGTCCGAGCTGGCAGTCGCTGCCCGCACAGGCCCCTCCGTGGTTCTTGATGCCCAGGCGCTTCAGGGCCTGGCGCGCCGCGCCGGCCTGATCTGGGACAACCCACAGGGCTTTCGACGGATTGTCGTGCGTGCCGGAGCCCCGACGGCGACCGTGGTTCGCGGCAATGTGGAAGTCCTGACCTACAGCCGGTCCCTGAATGCTGGCGAGGTTGTGTCACCGGCAGACCTGGCCTGGGTCCGCGCGGCGGGCGCGCCGTCGGATGCGCCGACGGATGCCGACCAGATGGTCGGCATGGTCGCCCGTCGACCCTTGCGGGCGGGAACCGCAGCCAGCCTGAGGGACATATCTTCCCCGGAGGTGATCCGGGCCGGCGATCTGGTCGAGGTGAGCTGGTCGGACGGCTATGTCACCTTGACCATGCAGGGGCGCGCCATGAAGTCGGCCGCGCGCGGTCAGAGCCTGCCCGTTCAGAATTCGGCTTCGAAGAAGGTTGTCGAGGCCATTGCGACCGGACCAGGCCAGGCGGCCACCGGTCCTCAGGCCCAGCGGTTGAAGACCGCAGGCCCCACCCAGTTCTCCGCCCGATGAAGGTCCCGATCATGCGCCCGTTCCTGACAGTCCTGGTTTTCCTGGCCCCCCTCGCCGCCTGTTCCACGGTCTCTGACGCCGTCAAGGGACCTGACCTGGCGCCCGTTGGCTATCCAGCCCAGCTTGCCCCCCAGACCCAGAACTTTACGTCCGTTCGCCAGGAACCGCCCCAGCCGGCCTCCGCCAACTCCCTGTGGCGCACTGGCGCCCGGGCCTTCTTCAATGATCAGCGGGCCGGCCGGATCGGCGACATCCTGACGGTCAATATCGACATCGACGACAGCGCCCAGACCAGCAATACCTCCTCCTCGTCCCGCACGTCGGGAATGACCGCCGGCGCGCCGCATCTGTTTGGCCTGGAGTCCAGTCTCGGCCAGTTGTTCCCGGGTGGATTCGACCCTGCCAACGCCCTCGAGACCAAGACCACGACGGGAGCGCAAGGCGCCGGCGCTGTGGCCAGGGCGGAGAAGATCAGCCTGACCGTAGCGGCCGTGGTCACCGGCGTGCTGCCCAATGGCAACATGGTGATCCAGGGCGTCCAGGAAGTAAGAACCAACAACGAAGTCCGTCGCCTGACCGTCGCCGGCATCGTGCGGCCTGAGGACATCAGCGCGGCCAACACCATCAAGCACACCCAGATCGCTGAAGCCCGGATCAGCTACGGCGGCCGGGGAGACCAGAGCCGGGTTCAGAAAACGCCGGCCGGTCAGGCGCTGGTGGAGGGCTTTTCGCCCTTCTGAGGTCGCGTGGATCTGGCGACGGCGACGGACCTCCCCAGGGCGGGCGCCCCTCACAATGAGGTGATCTGCCGCACTGGACCGGAATAATCGGGCGGGGAGCGCGTTGTGGCCAACAGGGAGAGTTGACCATGGCCCAATCCTTCGCTGTTTCGACCGCTGGCGTCCTGGCCACCACGCTTGTCCTGGGCAGCTGCATGGCCCCCCTGCAGCCCCACCCGGCGCCCGGCGGCATGGCCTGGAGCCTGCATGAGACCGCTGAGGAAGGTGTCAAGCTGACCTTTGGCGCGCCCGCGTCAGACAGTGTCGTGCTGATGATGACCTGCCAGCGGAATAGCGACCGGGTTTTACTCTCGGCTGAAGCCCGGCAACCCGCGGCACAGATGGTTCTTGGGTCCGGAAAAGCTCGATCCCGCCTGCCGGCCATATCGACGCCCGGCCAGGGCGATTTCCAGATCGTTGAGGCGCAGGGCACGACCAGGGACAAGGCGCTTGTCGGCTTTGCAGACACGGGCCAGCTTTCCCTGATTCAGTCGGACCGCATCCTGCCCCTGACCGCCAACGGACCGGCGCGGTCCAGCGTCAGCCGCTTCTTCGCTGCCTGCCGGGTCTGACCCGTTGCCTTTCGAAAAGCCGGTAGCCATCGAAACGGGCGTCAGTTTTTGACCTGCTCCCGACTGCACGGCGCAGATGGCCTTGCCGGACGAAAACTGGCTTGGGCGTCAGGCCCGCCGCCCGGCTGAGGCCAGATTGTCGAGACCCAGGGCCGACAGGCCCGCGGCGGTGATGCCATTGGCGTCCAGACCGGCGGCGGCATACATCAGGTCCGGCTTGTCCTGATCCTGGAAGACATCCGGGAGAACCAGGGTTCGAACCTTGAGGCCCTTGTCCAGGGCGCCGTGCTCGGCCAGGGCCTGAAGCACAAAGGCGCCGAAGCCCCCCATGGAGCCTTCCTCGACCGTGATCAGGGCTTCGTGCTCCCGGGCCAGCCGCAGGATCAGATCGATGTCCAGAGGCTTGGCGAACCGGGCGTCGACGACCGTGGCTGACAGGCCGCGCGCCGCAAGCTGGTCCGCCGCCTTGAGGCTTTCGGTCAGCCGGGTGCCGAACGACAGGATGGCCAGGGCCGTCCCTTCCCGAACAACCCGTCCGCGCCCGATCTCCAGAGGTTCGGCAATCGCCGGCATGTCCAGGCCAAGACCCTCCCCTCGGGGATAGCGGAACGCGCTGGGGCGATCGTCGATCTGGGCCGCCGTGGCGACCATCCGGGCCAGCTCGACTTCGTCGGACGCCGCCATGAGCACCATGCCTGGCAAGGCGCCCATGAAGCCGATGTCAAAGCTGCCGGCATGAGTCGGCCCATCGGCCCCCACCAGACCTGCACGGTCCATGGCGAACCGCACCGGAAGGCGCTGGATCGCGACATCATGCACCACCTGATCATAGCCGCGCTGAAGGAAGGTCGAATAGATCGCGGCGAACGGCTTCATGCCGTCAGCCGCAAGTCCGGCGGCGAACGTCACAGCGTGCTGCTCGGCGATGCCGACATCGAAACACCGGTTCGGAAACGCCTTTGCGAAAACATCGAGACCGGTGCCGGCCGGCATGGCCGCCGTCACCGCCATGATCCGGTCGTCCCGCTCGGCTTCCTTGACCAGGCTCTGGGCGAAGACCTTGGTGTAGCTGGGCGGACCGGCGGCCGCCTTGGCCTGTTCCCCGGTCACCACGTTGAACTTGACCACGCCGTGGTACTTGTCGGCCGCATTCTCGGCCGGCTCATAACCCTTGCCCTTCTGGGTCACGACATGGACCAGCACCGGCTTGCCGGTGATTTCACGCACATTTTCCAGAACCGGCACCAGGGCGTCCAGGTCATGGCCGTCGATTGGCCCGACATAGTGGAATCCCAGCTCCTCGAAGAAGGTGCCGCCCGTGACCATCCCACGCGCATATTCCTCCGCCTTGCGCGCCGCCTCCTGCAGCGGTTTGGGCAGCGCCCGGGAAATCGATTTGCCCAGGTTGCGCAGCGACTGGTAACCGCCGGAAGAAACCACCCGGGCCAGATAGGCGCTCATGCCGCCGACGGGGGGCGCGATGGACATGTCGTTGTCATTCAGGATAACAATCAGCTGGTCCGTGGTCTCGGCGGCATTGTTCATGGCCTCATAGGCCATGCCGGCGCTCATCGAACCGTCGCCGATGATGGCGATGACCTTGTTGTTGTCGCCCCGGGCGTCGCGGCCGGCGCAGAAGCCCAGCGCAGCCGAGATGGACGTCGCCGCATGGGCCGCGCCGAAGGCGTCATAGGGGCTTTCGGCCCGCTTGGTGAAGCCGGACAGACCGCCACCCTGCCGAAGCGTGCGAATCCGGTCCCGCCGACCGGTCAGAATCTTGTGGGGATAGGCCTGATGGCCAACGTCCCAGATGATGATGTCCCTGGGCGTCTCGAACACATGATGGAGAGCGACAGTCAATTCGACCACGCCCAGGCCTGCCCCAAGGTGCCCGCCCGTTTCCGAAACCGCATCGATGGTTTCGGCCCGCAATTCGCTTGCCAGCTGCCTCAACTGCGCAAGAGAAAAGGCCCGGGTGTCCTCGGGCAGAGCGACAGTGTCGAGCAACGGTGTCGAAGGAGGCATGAAGTGGCGGTCCGTGTTCGGGCTGGACCCCAACGGGGCCCAACGTGATCCCTTAACCTAGCGGTCTATCGTCAGAGTGCAAACGGATCGGCGCGCAGAAGCCAAGGATTCCGCGCTGGATTATGGAAGGTCGCGGTTGCCTCGGGCTCAATCGATCCTTTTCCGGCCTGTGACGGGCCCAGACAGATGATGTCGGCCGTCCAATCAGGTCCAGAGGTCGTTCACGGTGCTTCGATCGGGGGGCAGATCCTCGAACCTGTCCAGGCCATCAAACCGGTCGATCGCCAGATGGCCGACGCTTTCCAGCGGCGCCAGGCGAACATTGACCGCCATGCGACGGCGACCATCTCCTTCGAGCCGTAGCCCACGCCAGGCGATCACGTTGGCGCATTGTGGACAAAACAGGACTTCCAGCGCGGGATCGGCCTTTCCATCTCGTCGGTAGCTGGAAACAGGGCCTGTCAGAGCGATTCTTTCTCCTTCGAAATCATAGGCCCAGAGTGCGCCGTAGCGACGGCAGAGGGTGCAATTGCAGGCGGTGACCGGCCCAGGATCGCCGACGAGCGTCCAGCCTGTGGCGCCGCAATGGCAGGAAGCTTCAAGCAAGACCTTTCTCCCGAAACCTGGCTTCGCCCGGAGCGCAAGCGTTGGCCGGCAGGCTAGTTGCGCCGCCCCAGGACCAGATCGACTGCACCACGCAATACTGCCGCCCGCTCTCCAAACCCGTCCAGATGGGCGCGGGTCTGATCCGCCAGAAGTTCGACCCGCTCCTTTGCGGCGTCCAGGCCCAGCAAGGTCACATAATTGGCCTTGCCCATGGCTGCGTCCTTGCCGCCGGCCGCCTTGCCGAGGGCCTGGGGGTCGCCCTCGGCATCCAGAACATCATCCACGATCTGATAGGCCAGGCCCAGATCCTGGGCGAACGCCATCAGGGCGTGGCGCTCGGCGTCCTGGGCATGGGCCATGATCAGCGGGATTTCAAAGGCATAGGCGATGAGCGCTCCGGTCTTGAGACGCTGCATGCGCGCGACGCCGCCAAGATCGTCCCGGACACCCAGAATATCGATCATCTGTCCGCCGGCCATGCCCTGGGCCCCTGAGGCCATGGCCAGCCTTCTGACCAGTTCGGCGCGGACGGCGCCATCGGGATGAGTATCGGGATGAGCCAGGATTTCGAAGGCCGCCGTTTGCAGGGCATCCCCCGCCAGAACTGCTGTGGCCTCATCATACTCGATGTGGACAGTGGCGCGACCTCGCCGCATGTCATCGTCGTCCATGCAGGGCAGATCATCATGCACCAGGCTGTAGGCGTGAATGCACTCCAGCGCGCAGGCAGCCCGCAGGACAGGCCTTTCGGGCAGGTCAAACATCTTGCCGGTTTCAATCGCAAAGAAGGGGCGCAACCGCTTGCCGGGTCCAAGGGCAGCATAGCGCATCGCTTCTGTCAGCCGCTGCTCCGGGCCGTCAGCCCGGGGCAGAAGCGCGTCCAACGCCACTGTGACCAGGTCTGCCGCTTCGGCGATCTGTCGCTCCAGGTTCACGCTCATGGGCAGGCTCCGGGCGCGTTCAGGCCGTTTTCTCGAGGCGTCATCAGCTGAAGTCCGCCGGCTCGGCGCCGACGGCAGCGCCCTGGGCCAGGACGACCTTCTCGACCCTCAACCGGGCGGCTTCCAGCTTGCGTTCGCAATGGGCCTTGAGCAATGCGCCGCGTTCATAAACGGAAATCGACTCTTCCAGCGGCGCCTGACCGGACTCCAGGGTCTGGACAATGGTTTCGAGCTCCCGCAACGCGGCTTCAAAACTCAAGGCCTCGATGGCCGGATCAGCAGGCATTGTCATTTCGGGATTCCGTCGTGGCTGTTCAGCCTAGTGGGGGGGCGGGACAGCGGCAACTGTTGCCGGTGATCAGCGCCGTTCAAACTTTCGGGCGCTCCAATAGGCAAAGCCTGGATCCTCGACACATCGCCAGCCCCGTCGGGTCAGAGCAGCGCCAACGCGCTGGTTGAAATAGCCGTGTGCTACAATGAGAATTTTCTGGCCTTGAGCCGCCATGCTGCAGATCAGGTCGGCAGCCTCCTCGGCCCTTTGTTCGGCCTCGCGGTGCGTTTCAACCGCTCCGTGGCGGTCTGTCAGGACCCAATGCACGCGAGCCAGGAAACCCCAGGTTCTGGGAAGAAGCTTCAACCAGGCCGGCCATGGAGGGGGCGGCAGGGGCGCTTCAACAAACATCGGATTCTGGACATAGGCTCGCCCTTCGATGACGGCCTCGGCAGTCTCGATCGCACGCTGGCGGATGGATGAGATGATCACGTCGGCTTCTCGGGCTACCGCCTTGAGGCGCTCCGGGGCGGTCTGGCCAGCCTTGATTCCCTTGACTTCGTAGCCGGCCCACCAGGACCGATACTCCGCTGCATTCATGCGGCTGGTTCGCGGCTGGGCAGGCTCGCCGTGCCGCGCGAGAATCACCCATCCCCAACGGGAAGACGTTTCCCCGGCCGTCGAGACGGTGGTCGCCCCCGTGGACGGATCAGAACCTTGAGAGGTCAGAGCGTCTGCCATGGTTTCCGGTGACGGTCAGAGTTCATGGATGACGAGCCCCCCGGCTGCGTCACGGCGCCTGCAACGCCAGCAGATGCGCCACAGCCGAACGCCCTAGCGCCTCAAGGTCGTATCCGCCCTCGAGGGACGATACAATACGCCCTCGCGCATGTGTGTTCGCGACCGAGACGATCGCACGGGTGGCCCAGCCGTAATCCTCCGCCTCCAGCGACTGATGCGCCAGGGGATCACGCGCATGGGCGTCGAAGCCTGCGGAAATCAGAATCAGGTCCGGGGCAAAGGCATCGAGCGAGTCCATCAATGTCTCGAAGGTTGCCCGCCAGGCCTCGCGCGGCGCATGCGGCGCCACCACCCCATTGACGATGTTGCCGACGCCGGTTTCCGAAGGATCTCCTGTCCCGGGATAGAGAGGATGCTGGTGAATGGAGGCCAGGAACAGGCTGGGATCGTTTTCGAAGGCTGCCTGGGTGCCATTGCCATGGTGAACATCGAAATCCACGACAGCAACCCTGCCGATGCCTTCAGCCTGGGCGGCGCGGGCCGCCAGGGCGACATTCGAAAACACGCAGAACCCCATGGCCGTTTGCGGTTCAGCATGATGCCCGGGCGGCCTTACTGCACAGAAGGCGCGTATCTGGTCCCCCCGTAAGACACTGCGCACTGCTGCGATCGCGCCGCCGGCTGCGCGTCTGGCGGCCCGGATACTGCCGGATGACAGGAAGGTATCAGGATCGAGCTGAATGCGTCCTTGGGCCGGCGCCGCCGCCAGCATGGCGTCCACATAGCGACCCGGATGAACCGCCATCAGATCGACGGCCTCTGCAAGCGGGGCCTCCAGGCTTTCCAGGTCCAGTCGCCCATCATCTGCCAGTGCGTCCAAGACGGCGGTCAGCCGCTCGGAGCGTTCGGCGTGGCCGTCACCGGGGTGGTGGTCCAGCATGTCTGGATGGGTGTAGAGGGCTAAGGTCATTGACCCACTATAGACCTCCCGAATCATGTCGAAAGCCACCATTCGCCGCGCTGGCCCCGCCGACGCCCAGGTTCTCAGCGCGATCGGAGCCGCGACATTCACGGAAACCTTTGCACATCTGTATCCGCCGGAGGACCTGTCGGACTTTCTCGCCTATGCCTACGGGATTGACCGCATCCGCGCCGATCTTGCCGATCCGGCCAAGGCCCAGTGGATTGTCGAGGCGAATGACAGGGTCGTCGGCTATGCCCTCGCCGGCCCCTGCGATCTTCCCCATCCGGAGGTGACCCCGGCCTGCGGGGAACTCAAGCGACTGTATCTTCTGAAGACCCATCAGGGCGGGGGAACAGGCAGGCGACTTCTGGACCTCACCCTGGATTGGCTGCGCCAGGAAGGCCGCTCCACAGTCTGGATCGGAGTCTGGTCCGAAAACTTCGGCGCCCAGCGGCTCTATGGTCGGCTGGGGTTCGAGAAGGTCGGAGAATACGGCTTTCCTGTTGGCAAGACTTTGGACCGGGAATTCATCCTACGCCGTTGCGAGACACCGACGAGATGAACCTGTCGGGCCGCTGCGCCCAGCCGGGCGAACACTGGTTATCGAGCACATTCGTGCTAGGAGCGGCCCATGGCCCCGCCCGAACCCGATTATGACGTCATTATCGCCGGGGGCGGTTTGGCCGGAGGGCTGATTGCCCTGCGACTGGCGGCGCTGCGGCCGGAGTTGCGACTGCTCGTGCTGGAAGGTGGCCCTGTTCTGGGCGGTGTCCATACCTGGTGCTGTTTCGAGACAGATCTGACGACGGACGCGCGGCAATGGATCGCGCCGCTGCTTAGCCACCGCTGGGACCGGTATCAGGTGCGGTTTCCCGCCCATGCGCGCACCCTGTCCACCCCCTACATCTCCATATCGTCCGGCCACTTCGCTGCGGTGATCGGCAGGACCCTGGGTGCATCGGCCTGGACGAATGCGCCGGTGGTGGAACTGGAAGCGCGGCGCGTCACCCTGGCCGACCAGAGGGTTCTGACGGCCCGGACGGTCATCGACGCCCGGGGACCGAAGTCTGGCGACGCGCTTGCCCTGGGCTGGCAGAAGTTTCTGGGTCACGAGGTGGAACTGTCCAGGCCGCACGGCCTGAAGGGGCCGATCGTGATGGATGCGACCGTCGACCAGCTGGACGGGTACCGGTTTCTCTATGCCCTGCCCTTTTCCGATACCCGGCTGCTGGTCGAGGATACCCGATACAGTGACGGCGAGGATCTGGACCGAGACCAGATCCGCCATGACCTGGCCGCCTATATTGAGCGGCAGGGCTGGAAGGTCGCCAGCCTGGAACGCGAGGAGCATGGCGTCCTCCCGATCGCCCTGGGCGGCGACATCGATCAGTGGTGGCGCGAAACGCCCACGGCCGCCGTCGGCCTGCGCGCCGCCCTGTTCCACCCCGTCACCGGTTATTCCCTGCCCGACGCTACGCGGCTGGCCGACGAGATTGCCGCCCTTCCGGATCTCACCACTGAAACGGTGCGATATCTGGTCGAGGTGCGATCGAAAACGGCCTGGGATCAACGTGGCTACTTCCGAATGCTGAACCGGATGCTGTTCCGCGCCAGCGCTCCCAACAAAAGATATCGGGTCATGGAGCGCTTCTACACATTGCCCCAGCCGCTTATAGAACGATTTTACGCTGCGCAGACCAGTCTGGCTGACAAGGCCCGCATCCTGATTGGCAAGCCGCCCGTCCCCATTGGCGCGGCCCTGGCCAGCATTCCGGAGTCGTCGGTGACAAAGAGGGCAACTGAATGAACAAGCCGCGCGCTGCGGTCATCGGATCAGGTTTCGGAGGGCTGGCGCTTGCTATCCGCCTGCAGTCGTCGGGATTTGACACCACCATTTTTGAAGCCCGGGACAAGCCCGGCGGCCGGGCCTATGTCTGGAAGGAAGAGGGCTTCACCTTCGACGCAGGGCCGACGGTCATCACTGACCCCGACTGCCTGAACGAGCTCTTCGCCCTGTCGGGTCGGAAACTGTCCGACTATGTTGAAATGATAAGCGTCGATCCCTTCTATCGCCTGTGCTGGGAAGACGGGACCCATTTCGACTATGTCAACGACCAGGAAGAGCTGGATCGCCAGATCGCTGCTCGCAATCCAGCCGATGTCGAGGGCTACAGGCGTTTTCTGAAGTACAGTGAGTCCGTTTTCCAGGAAGGCTATGTCAAGCTGGGTCACGTCCCGTTCCTGGACTTCAAGAGCATGCTCTCTGCGGCGCCTCAGCTGTTGAAGATGCAAGCCTGGCGCAGCGTCTATTCCAAGGTCTCGACCTTCGTGCAGGACGAACATCTGAGACAGGCGCTGTCATTCCATACCTTGCTGGTCGGCGGCAGCCCTTTCGCGACGTCGTCCGTCTATGCCCTTATCCATGCCCTTGAGCGCCGGGGTGGCGTCTGGTTCCCTCGCGGCGGCACCAATATGCTGATTGCCGGCCTGGCAAGGTTGTTCGAAGACTTGGGCGGGACCCTCAAGCTGAACAGCCGCGTGAAGGAAATCCGCACGGCAGGGGGCAGAACCAAGGGGGTCGTCACCGAGACCGGGGGACTTGAGACCTTCGACGCCGTCGCCTCCAACGCCGACGTCGTGCACACCTATGACAAGCTGCTCTCCGGCGACGCCCGCGGACGTGCAGCAGCCAGTGCGGTCAAGCGCAAGCGCTTCATTCCATCCCTGTTCGTCCTTCACTTCGGGCTGAAGACGCCGCAGCCGCAACTACGCCATCACACCATCTGCTTTGGTTCGCGCTATCGCGAACTGATAGGCGACATCTACGGCAAGAATGCCCTGGCCAAGGACTTCGCTCTCTATTTGCATGCGCCCTGCGCCACGGACCCTGGCATGGCGCCGCCTGGCGGCTCGACTCATTATGTCCTTTCGCCAGTGCCGCACATGGGCACAGCCGAGATCGATTGGGCCGTCGAGGGACCGCGCTATCGCGACACCATCCTGAAGTATCTGGAAGAGCGCTACATCCCCAACCTGTCACGGGACCTGGTGGTCAGCCGTATCTTCACCCCGACCGATTTCTCGACCGAACTGAACGCCCATATGGGATCGGCCTTTTCGCTGGAACCGATCCTGGCACAGAGCGCCTTCTTCCGCACCCACAACCGCGATGACCAGATTCCCAATCTGTATTTCGTCGGCGCCGGCACGCATCCCGGCGCGGGAATTCCGGGTGTGGTCGGTTCTGCCAAGGCCACGGCCGGTCTGATGATCGACGATTTCATGCCGGTCGCCGCATGACGGATCTGGCCGCCGTGAGTCGGGAGTCCATTCAGAAGGGCTCCCAGAGTTTTGCGGCAGCCGCCGCCCTTTTCGACCCTGCGACGCGGGCGGATGCCGAGATGCTCTACGCCTGGTGCCGTCACTGCGATGACGTCATCGACGGCCAGACGCTGGGCCATGACCGGGTGGTGCTGGACCCGGAACAGGTCCGCCAGACTCTCGAAGGTCTCTATGCCCAGACGCGGTCCGCCCTGGCCGGGAAGCCCCAGGCGGAACCGGCCTTCGCAGCGTTCCAGGCCGTAGCGCTGAGGCGAAACATACCCGAGGCCTGGGCCATCGAGATGATCGATGGTTTCGCCATGGACGTCGCCGGCGCACGATACGCAAGCTACGACCAGACCTTGAAATACTGCTGGCATGTCGCCGGAGCGGTCGGAGTGATGATGGCGGTCGTGATGGGCGTTCCCTCTGGCGACCTGACCACGCTTCGCCGCGCCCAGGACCTCGGCCTGGCCTTCCAATTGACCAATATTGCCCGCGATATCGTCGAGGACGCCCGCAACGACCGGGTCTATCTGCCGGACCCCTGGCTGACCGAGGCCGGGATACCCCCCGGAAAACTGGCCGAGCCGGAGTATCGTCCCGCCGTTGCGGCCCTGGCCAAACGTCTCGTCGCGGCCGCCGAGCCCTATTACGCCTCCGCCCGCTGGGGGTTGCGCGCCCTGCCCTTCCGGTCCGCCTGGGCCGTGGCCGCTGCGCTGGGCGTCTATCGTCAGATCGGTCTGGCTGTCGTCGCCCGCGGGGCCCGCGCCTGGGATAGCCGCACCTCGACCAGCACAGCCATGAAGGCCTGGCGCGCCATCCAGGGCGGGTTCATCGCCCTGCGCGGCGTCACCCTTGACCGCTGGAAGACGCCCCCGGAAAGACCTGCGCTCTGGACACGACTATAGGCCGCATCGACCAGCGACCTATTGCGATGACGCCGCCGCGGCCCGAATGACCGCCATCAGGCGCGCCCTTGTCAGACCATCTGCTACGCCATCAAAGCGGCTTTGCACCCAGTGGCGCTGAAAGGCCATGACGACCTCCCGGGTCGCCCCGTCGAACTGACCTGACGGGGCGCAATCATAGCCCAGTCGGGTCAGCCCCGCCTGAAGCGCAAAGACCCCTACCCCTTCGGCGCCCTCGGCCAGGGCATCGCCCGGGGCCGGATCCGCCTCGGCCCAGAGGCCATGGCCAGCCGCCGCCAGAACCTTCCAGGGGAACAGTTCGCCGGGGTCCTGCTTGCGCGCCGGGGCCAGGTCGGAGTGACCGATGATCCGGTTGTCGGGCACCTGCCAACGGCTCCGGATCTCGCCGGTCAGGGCGATCACGGCGGCGATCTGGGCCTCCGGGAAGGCTCGATAGCCGAACTCGTGACCCGGGTTGACGATCTCGATCCCCACCGAGACGGAATTGCAGTTGGTCTCCCCGCGCCAGCTGCCACGCCCCGCATGCCAGGCGCGGCGTTCCTCGGCGACCAGGGAAAACACCCGGCCGTCTTCCTCGACCAGATAGTGGGAAGACACTTTCGCCTCGGGCGTCCGCAGCCGGGACAGGGCGCTCTCACCGGTTTCCATGCCCGTATAGTGCATGACGATCATGTCCGGCGGCCCCTTGCGGGCGTCGAAGTTGGGCGATGGGGCGGACAGGATTTCCAGGCTCATTGAAACCGGTTCCGGAGCAGCAGCAAAAGCGGCGCGACATGGTTGGGTCGCAGGGCGATGATCAGGACGCCGAGGAGCGCCAGGGCGGCGCCGATTCCCATCCGCAGGTCGAAGTGATCCTTGGTAATCAGCACGCCCATGACAATGGTGGCGAGCGGCGTCATCAGGGTCAGGGGCGAGATCAGGGTCGCCTCGTACTTCTGGATCAGGTGATAATAGACGGTGTGGGCGATCACCGAGACGATCAGCGCCGAATAGATCACCGCCAGGACAAAGCTCCAACCTGCCCCGGTCGCCGCCGTCAACTGTCCGGTTTCGGTAAAGGCGCTCATGGCGGCCAGCGGCCAGACCGAACAGAAGCCCACCCAGGCCTGGAACTGCATCGGTTTGACCCCCTCCATCTGCTTCATCATCACCGCCCCCAGGGATCCGGCCAGGGCAGCGGCGGCAATCAGCCAAAGGCCGATGGACATGGTGACGCCAACCGGATGCCACATGACGATCAGCGCCCCGGCCAGGGTCAGGGCCATGCCCAGACCCCGGCGCCAGCGCACCTGCTCGCCCAGCATCACCATGGAAAGGACCGTGGTCATGGGAACGCCCAGTTGGACGATGATCGAGGCGGCCGACGGCGTTGCGGTCTGGAAACCCACAAACAGCAGGGCGAAGTTCAGCCCGCCGATCAGTTGGGCAATCACGATCATCCGCCAGATCGGCCTCGGCGCCGGCAGCAGCCAGGGCAGGGTCATCACCGCCACCAGGCCGAACCGGACCGCTGCATAGAACAGCGGCGGCACGTCCATGTCACTGACGACGATCTTGCTGACAATGTTGTTGGAGGCCCAGATCAGGCACATCCCGGCCAGCAATAGAAAGTCGCGAAGAGTCATGGCCGGGGTCTAACCCGGCGCCCCACCGTAAGGCCACAGAATTACCCAGGCGAAGCTGCGCCGGCCCATGGCAGACTTCCAGCGGTCGAGATCGGGGCTCAAACCCGTCGCCGAACGAACCGCAAGGCGGTATGGGTCGCCGAAAAGGCGCAGACCTTGTTGTCCACCAGTCCATGGCGCCTGGCGACGGCCATGACCTCGACATCCTTCAGCGTCGCAGCGCTGCCCTTGCGCGAGACGACCCAGAGCGCGCCGCTTGGCGCCAGCCTGGCGACCAGATCCGGGATCGCTTCCAGTTCCGACAGGTTGTCCGCCCCCCAGACCAGGATATCCAGTGACTCCAGAACTGAGACCGCCGGAGCGCGGCCCGAGAGGGCCGTGTCAAAGTCGGCGTCAACAACCGCAAGGACACCGACTCGCATGCCGGCCTTGATGCCCAGCTTGTCGAGCAGGCCGGGTGGATTGGCGATGGCCTCGGCCCAACGCGCCGCCTGGGGCTGTCCGAGCTGGAACCGGCTGCCGTCGGCAAGCACCAGGGCGCCGTCAACGACCTGGATACCGTTCAGCGCTTCGCCCTCGAAGACACGGCGGGCGGCGCCCCGAAAGATCAGCCGGGGCGCCTCCCATTGAAGACGGCCCCGGTCCGGGCCATCGGGGAACCGGGCTGCAATGTCAGCGACATCCTTGCCCATGGCCGCATCCCTTCTTGTGGGGCCTATTTGCCGGTGAACGCCGCCGGACGCTTTTCCAGCAGGGCATTGACGCCCTCCATGTGATCTTCGGTCAGATGGATGATGGCCTGGGACGCCGCGCTCATCTCCATCAGGGTGTCATAGCTGGTGGTCTGGCCGTGCTTGAGAAGCGACTTGGCCAGGCGCAGGGCGTGTGGCGGCTGCTTGGCGATCTTTTCGGCCATGGCGATGGCGGCGGTCATCAGGACGTCGCCCTCGACCACCTGGCTGACCAGGCCCCATTCGCAGGCCTGCTGGGCGCTGATCACGTCGCCGGTGAAGAGCAGTTCCGAGGCTCGGCTCATGCCGATGGTGCGCGGCAGAAGCCAGGCGCCGCCGTCGCCGGGGATCAGGCCCAGCTTCAGGAAGGTCACCCCGAACTTCGCATCTGCGGAAGCGATACGAATATCGGTCATGCAGGCGACGTCGCAACCAAGGCCGATGGCCGCGCCATTGACGGCGGCGATGGAGGGAACCTCCAGCCCATAGATCGACCGCACGACCCGATGGATGTTGTTGCGGTATCCCTCGCGGATGGTCGGGCCATTGCCGCTGAAGGCGCCTTCACGGGCCTTCATGGCCTTGACGTCGCCGCCCGCCGAAAAGGCGCGCCCGGCGCCGGTGAGGATCACACAGCGGATATCGAGGTCGGCATTGATCGCCGCACAGGCGGCCGCCACCTGGTCACCATCGCCGGGAGCCCCCAGCGCGTTCATCGCCTCGGGCCGGTTGAGGGTCAGGATGGCGATATGGCCGCGCTTTTCGGTGGTGATCAGGGACATGGACCGTTTCCTCGAAGGGGGTTTTTCCTTTCCATACCGGGCGACGGCCGGGCCGTCACCCTTTGCGCCTCAGGCGGGGTCAGGAAGGGTCAGCACGACCTTCACACAGTCGCCGTGATGCTGTGAAGCGATGGCGGTGTTGATCTGGTCGAAGGCGAACACCTTCACCAGCCGCTCGAGCGGCAGCCTGCCGGCCCGCCAGTGGGCGATGAGGTCCGGGATGAAGATGTCAGGGTCGCTGTCGCCCTCGATAATGCCCCTGACCGTCTGGCCGAAGGTGAGGACGCTGCCGAGGTCGCCCGGCATGGGGGTTCCGGCCGGCGGGATGCCGACAATGCCCAGCACGCCCTTGGGCGCCAGGGCGCCCATGATGGCGGTCAGGGTGTCCGGCCGGCCCGTGGTGTCGAAGGCGTAGTCCACGCCCTGGGGCAGGATCGCCCGCACGGAAGCCGCCAGGTCCGGGCTGGCGACCGGATCGATGACATGGGTGGCGCCCAGTTCCGTGGCCAGGGCCCGGCGCACGGCATGGGGCTCCACCACGATGATCTGTCCGCAGCCCTTGATTTTTGCGCCCATCACGGCCGACAGACCCACCGCCCCGCCGCCAGTGATCAGCAGGCTCGAGCCCGCCGGGCAGGCCAGGGCCAGCATGACACCGCCGGCGCCCGTCTGGACGCCGCAGCCCAGGGGCGCCGCGATCTCGAAGGGGATGTCGTCCGGCAGCTTGAGGACATTGCGCTCATAGGCCAGGGCGTAGGTGGCGAAACTGGACTGGCCGAAGAAGTTGGAAGACACGGCCTCCTCGCCCTGCCGGATCGCCTTGGCGCCGTCAGGGCGCATGCCGATATAGTTGAGGGCCGGCATCATGTAGCAATAGGCCGGATCGCCACTCTTGCAGCGGTCGCACTGGCCACAGGACCGGAAGGTCAGGGCGACCCTGTCGCCAGGCGCGACCTTGGTGACAGCCGACCCGACCTCCGTAACGACCCCAGCGCCCTCATGGCCCAGCACGGCCGGCAGGCTGAACGGCATGGCCCCTTCCCGCGCCACCAGATCGGTGTGACAGACGCCGACGGCAGCGATGCGGACCAGGATCTCGTCCGGCCTGGGGGCGTCCAGCTCGACGGTTTCCAGGGTGAAATCCGCGCCCGGGGCCCGGGCGACTGCGGCGGTAACCTGCATGTTGTAGCTCCTGTGTCAGTTCAGTCGGCCCAAAGGTCGCTGGTGTGGTGGTCGAGGCCCTGCATACAGGCGCCTCGGGGCAGGGCCAGGCTCAGGGCGTCGCCCGAGCCATCGCCAATGGGCATTCGGTGGTTCGAAGGCCTCGGCCCAAGGCCAGGGCGCCGCTGTCCTTCTGGGCAGCCGTCAGCCCGCCTTCGTCGATCCTGTCGGCCGATACGGCATTGGCGGGCGCTGGCAATCGGCTGTCCCTCCCTCGATGCCGTCAGGCTCTTCGCGCCCTGTCCGTCAGATATCTGCATGTCCACGCACACATAAGGCAGGCCCGACCGTTTTGGCGACGCATTTGAACGAATCGCCTTCGGTGCTGAAACCCAACGGCTTGGGGCCGCGACGCCGGGCACAACAACAGTTTCTGGCGCGTCCAGCCATCGTCAAGTCTTTGTACCGTTCATTTTTGCCAGATCGGCCGGGGGAGCGGATCCGCCCCCCCCCCCTGGCAAGCCAAGGCGTGTCTTCGATTTCACAAGAAAGGCCGGGACCGGCGGCCTGTCCGTCTCCCGCCTTGGCCCCGCGCTTGAAGGAATATGAGAAGGTCCTAAATTAGGCACATGGCCAAGCTACATGCTCTTCGATCAAACGCTTCCGACCTGTCGGAACTTGAGGCCAGCGCACATGCGGCGGCTCGCATGCTGAAGATGCTGGCCAGCGAACAGCGCCTGCTGATCCTCTGCAAGCTCATGGAGGGGGAAAGCTCGGTCGGTGACCTGTCGGCCCATATCGGCCTCGCCCAGTCGGCCACCTCCCAGCATCTGTCCAAGATGCGGGCCGAGGGGCTGGTGGCCACCCGCCGGGACGCGCAGACCATCTATTACCGCCTGGATGATCCGGCGGCGATCCGCATGCTGGACACGCTTTGCGACATCTATCGCGGCCCGGCAGCGGACAAGTCTCTATAGCCCGAGCGCCTTCCAGGCGACATAGGCAGCCACCAGCAGCACCAGACCGGCAAACAGTCGACGCGCCAGCAGGGCGCGGCCGGCCAGCAAACCGGCGCCCTGCAATCCCACCCAGCCTCCGGCGGCTCCGCCCAGGATAAACAGCCCGGCAATGGGCCAGTCCACCAGCCCGGACAGGCCATAGTTGGACGCCGTGGACGCCCCGAACAACGCCACCGAGAGGAGCGATGAAGCCGAGGCATTGGCCAGGGTCATGCCGGTCGCCGCCATCAGGCCCGGCACGATGAGGAAGCCGCCGCCGATACCGAAGAAGCCGGCGGCAAGGCCGGTCATCAGGCCCAGGGGGGCCAGCTTCAGGGTCAGCCGCCAGGTGATGTGCACCTCCGGATCCCCCTCAGTACGGGGCTGCCGCATCATGGACAGGGCGATGGCCGCCATGGCGACGGAGAACCAGAGCAGCAGGCTCTGGCCGTCGACCTGCTTGGCAAGGCTCGACCCCAGGAACGAGCCCGCAAGACCGGCGACGGCAAACACCGTTGCACAGGGCCATTTCACCCGGCCATTCCAGCTGTGACCCATCAGGTTGATCAGGGCATTGACGGAGACCGCTGCGGCCGAGGTCCCGATGGCCACATGCGGATCACGCACGCCCACCACATAGAGCAGCAAGGGTGTCGCCAGAACAGACCCCCCGCCGCCGAACAGCGCCAGCAGTGTTCCCACCAGAATCCCGCTAAGGACGACCAGTCCGCCGGTCATGAGGGTGATTTCCATGGGTCAGTGTTCCCTGCTGCGTCGCCGCGCCATCACCCCGGACACCGCTGCAAGCAGGGACATCACGTCGGCATCGGCGATGCGGTAGAAAATGGTCTGGCCCTGTCGCCTGGCCTCGACCACGCCGTCGCGCCTCAGGCGGGCCAGATGCTGGGACAGGGCGGACTGGGAAAGCCGGACCACCCCGGCAATCTCTCCAACCGGGTGCTCGCCGTCTCGCAGGGCGCACAACACGGCCAGGCGATGGGGGTTGGCCAGCACCCTCAACAGGTCTGCGGCCGGCTGTGGGTCGCCGCCAAAGGCGTCAAAGGGTGCATCAAGGGGGATATCGCTGCGGCTCATATTCCCCATATATATTACCTTACTAATTTAGCAATATTGCATATTTGAGGGTCCAAGGAGTTCACCATGACCATGCAAAGCCAGGCATTCTTTCATCAGCCCACCTCCACCGTGACCTATCTGGTCTGGGATGAGGCCAGCGGCGAAGCCGCCGTGATCGACCCGGTCCTCGACTACGCCCCGGCCTCGGCGACGATCACCACCACCTCGGCCGACAGGATCCTGCGGGCGGTCTCCGATCTGGGCCTGGATGTGCGCTATGTGCTGGAGACCCATGCCCACGCCGACCACCTGTCGGCCGCCGAGCATTTCCGCAAGGCGACCGGCGCGGTGGTCGTCATCGGTGAGCATATCGGGGAGGTGCAGGCCCATTTCGCGCCCCTGTTCGAGGCGAAGGATGTCATCCCCGACGGTTCGGCCTTCGGACGGCTGGTGGCCGACGGCGACAGCCTGGAGCTTGGCGAGACCCGGATCAGGGTCATGCACACGCCGGGCCACACGTCCGCCTGTGTCACCTATGTCATCGAAGATGCGGCCTTTGTCGGCGACACCCTGTTCATGCCGGACTATGGCACGGCCCGGACCGATTTTCCCGGCGGCGACGCCACGGCCCTTTATCGATCCATAGGCCGGATCCTGGCCCTGCCGCCGGAAACCCGCATCCTGGTCGGCCATGACTATCTCCCGGCCGGCCGCTCCGAGTTTGCCTGGGAAGCAACCGTCGCCCAGCATCGGGCCGCCAATATCCACATCCATGACGGCGTCAACGAAGCGGCCTTCGTGGAACTGCGCCAGAGCCGGGACGCCACCCTTGCCCCGCCGGCGCTGATCCTGCCGTCCCTGCAGGTGAATATCCGCGCGGGCGCCCTGCCACCGGCATCGGCTGAAGGGCGAGTATTTCTGAGACTGCCGGTGGTCGTTTCGTGACAACCGAATTGGTAGGCCGGGTGGGGGTCGAACCCACGACCATTCGATTAAAAGTCGAATGCTCTACCACTGAGCTACCGGCCCGCTTCACATGGGCAGGGCCCTCAAAGCGGCGCGGACCATAGTGGCGCCCGCCCCGGGGGGCAAGCGCTTGCCCGAGGTTTCAGCAGGTATAGGCTGGTCGCATGAAGCAAGCCGTACTCCTGATCTGCACACTGACGCTGCTGGGGGCCTGCGCAACGACCCCGACCGGCAATCCAGGCCGGATCCAGACCACGGACCAGGCCAACCGGGAAAGCCTGGCCGGAGCGGCGACGTCGCCGCTGCGTGACATGAATGTCCTGCGCACCAAGGTGCCGGCGGTGCTGGTTGACGCCCTGGCCGACCCCTATGCGAGCCCGCCTTCCCGGACCTGCGAGGCCCTGGCCGGGCAGATCGGTCCCTTGACCGAGGCGCTTGGGCCTGACCTGGACGTGATCCTGGCCGAGGTGAAACAGACCGGCCAGCAGATGGTGGGCGACCAGATGATGGGGATGGCCGTCGCCGCCGCCCAGGACCTGATCCCCCTGCGAAGCTGGGTCCGCCGCCTGAGCGGGGCCGAGCGGCATGATCGGCTCGTTCGTTCGGCGATTACTGCCGGTGTCGTCCGACGGGCCTATCTGAAGGGCCTGGGACAGGCGGACGGTTGCGCCGCACCGGCCTCACCCCTTGGACCCGCAAGCAGTCCTCAGTCCCCGGCGTCCTGACCGCGGCCGGCCTGTCGCGCGGCAAAGTCACGCCGGAACGCTTCCAGTCTGCCTTCAGAAATGGCCGATCGCAGGGCCGCAGTCAGGGTCTGGAAGAAGGCGATGTTGTGCCAGGACAGCAGAACCTGGCCCAGGATCTCCTCGGCCTTCACCAGGTGATGCAGATAGGCCTTGGAATAGCCGCTGCTGGCCGGGCAGTCGCTGGCCGCATCCAGCGGCGTGTCGTCCTCGGCGAAGCGGGCATTCTTCAGATTGACGGCGCCGTCCCAGGTCCAGGCCTGGCCATGACGGCCGGACCTGGTGGGCAGGACGCAGTCGAACATGTCCACGCCCCGGGCCACGGCCTCGACGATGTCGATGGGCTTGCCGACCCCCATCAGATACCGGGGCCGATCCGCCGGCAGCATGGCCGGGGCATAGTCGAGGACTTCGCACATGGCGCTGTGGCCTTCGCCCACGGCAAGCCCGCCGATGGCATAGCCGTCAAAGCCGGTCTCGATCAGGCGTTCAGATGACTCCCGCCTGAGGGCCTCGAAGGTCGATCCCTGCTGGATGCCGAACAACGCCTGGCGATCGCGGGCGCCGAAGGCGGCCTTGCTGCGCTGGCCCCAGCGGGCGGACAGTCGCATGGCCTCCGCCGCCAGGCCTTCCTCGGCGGGCCAGCTGACACATTCGTCCAGCTGCATGACGATGTCCGAGCCCAGCAGGTCGGCCTGTATCTGGACTGACCGCTCGGGCGACAGGACATGTTTCGAGCCATCCAGATGGCTGGCGAAGGTCACGGCCTCTTCCTTGACCTTGGCGATATTGGACAGGGACATGACCTGGAAGCCGCCGCTGTCGGTCAGGATCGGCCGGTCCCAGCGCATGAACCGGTGCAGCCCGCCAAGGCGCTGGATCCGCTCGGCGGTCGGCCGCAGCATCAGGTGATAGGTGTTGCCCAGTATGATGTCGGCGCCAGTCTGGGCGACCTGATCGACCGTCAGGGCCTTGACCGTCGCCGCCGTGCCCACCGGCATGAAGGCGGGCGTGCAGATATCGCCCCGGGGCGTGCGGAGGGTCCCGGTGCGGGCTGCGCCATCGGTGGCGGATATCTCGAAGGGAAAGGCTGACATGGCGACCTGCTATGCGGTCGCGCGCAGTAGCAGGGATGAGTCGCCGTAGGAATAGAAGCGATATCCGGTAGCGATGGCATGGTCATAGGCCGCGCGCATGACGGCCTGTCCGGCAAAGGCGCTGACCAGCATGAACAGGGTCGACCGGGGCAGGTGAAAATTGGTCATCAACCCGTCCACGGCCCGGAAACGGTAGCCCGGAGTGATGAAGATGGCCGTGTCATCGGCAAAGGCGCCGAGTGTTCCCTGCTCGTCGGCTGCGCTCTCGAGCAGCCTGAGCGAGGTGGTGCCGACACAGACGACCCGCCGGCCGGCCGCCCGCACCCGGTTCAGGGCCGCGGCGGTTTCAGCGCTGACCTCGCCATATTCGGCATGCATCCGGTGCTCGGCGACCACCTCCGTCTTGACCGGCAGGAAAGTGCCGGCGCCGACATGCAGGGTCACGAAATGCCGGCTGACCCCGCGCGCGGCGATGGCTTCCAGCAGGCCGGGGGTGAAATGCAGGCCAGCTGTCGGGGCCGCCACCGATCCATCCTCCCGGGCATAGACGGTCTGGTAGTCCAGTCGGTCCTGGGCGTCCTCCGGGCGCTTGGTCGCGATATAGGGCGGCAGGGGCATCTCGCCGACCCCCGCCACGGCCAGGTCCAGGGCCACGCCAGACAGGTCGAAGGCCAGGGTGATCTCTCCGCTCTCATCCTTGGCGACGACCTCGGCCTCCACCGGCGGAGCCTCCCTGTCATGGCGGCCTGAAAAGACAATCCGGTCCCCCGGCTTCATCCGCTTGCCCGGCCGCATGAAGGCGGTCCAGCCTGCCGGTCCGCGCCGGTGGTGCAGGATGGCCTCGACGGCGACTTCCAGGTCGCCCCGACGCCGCACGCCGAACAGCCTGGCCGGAATCACCCGGGTATCGTTGAAGACCAGGGCGTCGCCCGGCGCCAGCAGCCCGGGCAGATCTCCCACCGTCAGGTCCTTCAGCCCCGATTGCGGGTCGACCAGCAGCAATCGCGCAGACTCTCGCGGACTGGCCGGCCGCAGGGCGATCCGGTCCTCGGGGAGGTGAAAATCAAAATCGCTGACGAGCATGCAGGGGCGGATGCGACGGCTGACTGTCGGCGTCAAGCGCGGCGGGGCCGAAGCCAGGCGCTCAACAATGGACAAGGCCCGGCGCATGGGAGAATGATCCGGGCCATCGCCCTGGCCTGAGGAACGAAACCCCCGATGCGGACCCTCCCCCTGGCGCTTGTCGCCATGCTCGCCCTTCCCCTCGCCCTGTCCGCCTGCAAGCGGAAAGAGGAAGCGGTCCCGCCGCCGCCCGTCGCCGTGGCGTCGACGCCGCCGCCGGCCCCAGCGGCACCTGTGGCGGCAACGCCGGTCACGGGTTACAGCCATAGCGGAACCCTTGACGGGGCCGGCTACTACCTGCCCCAGACCGAGATCCGGGTGGGTAAATTCAAGCTGAACCATCTGGGTGTCGGGGCCGCCAGCGACTTTACCCAGTGGGAGCAGGGGGACCGCAACTCTGTCTTTGGCCCCGTGCTGCTGCAGTTCGACGATGTCACCAGCCCGGTCCAGACCAATGAACTGGGCGGCGAGGCCCACAGCATCAGCGTTCGGGTGCTGCCGTCGGCCTATTCGGTGGATGGCAAGACCCTTCGCTTCGTTGGCCAGGATCCGAAACTGGGCAAGGTCGCCTTTGAGGGGGCCTTCCAGACGGCGGCCCTTGCCCAGGCCAAGGCTGAGGGGTCCGGCCCGCAGGCCGTGCTGACCGGAACCCTTCAGGTCGGGTCAACGCGCATTTCCAACGCAAGCTTCACCTTTTTTGCCGGCGACTGACCGGTGGATTAGGCCGCTGTTTGCGACTCAGGCGTCATGAGGGTCGCCATGCTGTTTCTCTTTCGCTCGTTGATGACGTTGCTGCATCTGGCGGCCCTGGCCCTGGCGACCGGGGCTGCGCTGGCGGCGCTGGTCGCGCAGGGCGGAATCTTCAGCGACCGCCTCGACGTCCTGACCCACTTTGCGCCGGTATGGCTGACCCTGGCGATCGCGGCGCTGGGGCTCTGGATCCTGGCCGGCGGGCGCCAGCCTTTCGCGCCGACGCCTGTGATGGCGGCCATCGCCATCCTGGCCAGCGGCGCCCTGATCGTTCCGGAGTTTGTGCGTCCCTCTGGCGGACCGCCGCCGGCGGAGGGCGAAACCCTCAAGATCGTTCAGTTCAACCTCTGGGGCCGGGGTGAAAATCCTGACCGGGCGGTGAAATGGATCCTCGCCCAGGACGCCGACATCCTGGTGTTCCAGGAGGCCTTCGCCCGATCCGGCGGGGTCGCCCGCGCCCTGTCCAGCCAGTATCCGCATCATGTCACCTGTGCGGAGCCCTATCCCTGCTCCACCATGATCCTGTCGCGTCAACGGCCGGTCAGGAAGCGCAACCTGGGGGGCAATACCCCCTATGTCCTGTCAGGGGCGGAGGCGACCTTCGCGACGCCCAAAGGCGAGTTTTCGGTCATCGGGGTGCATTTCACCTGGCCCATCCCGGCCGGGCCGCAGCAGCAGCAGACCCTTCGCCTGGCCCGTGTGGTGGCCGAACATCCCCGTGAGACCACCATCGTTTCCGGCGACTTCAACTCGACGCCCTGGTCCTTCTCCCTGCGCAGGCAGGACCAGATGTTGGGCCTGATCCGCCGCACGCGGGGACAGAACAGTTGGCCGGCTACCGCGGTCAGCCGCTGGAAGATCCGCCCGCCCCTGCCCTTCCTGGCCATAGACCAGGTCTATGCCGGCTCGGACTGGAAGACGGTCAGCGTGACCCGTGGCCCGAAACTGGGCTCGGATCACTATCCTATTGTCACGGTACTGCGCCGGTAGGACCGACGCCGCCGGGTCAGAGGTCGGCGGCGATGCGCGCTGTCACGATCTTGCCGGGGCTGCGCGGCGGCTCGCCCTTGGGCAGGGCGTCGACATTTTCCATGCCTTCGCTGACTTCGCCCCAGACCGTGTATTGCTTGTCCAGGAAGGTGGCGTCATCGAAGCAGATGAAGAACTGGCTGTTGGCCGAGTTGGGGTTGGACGACCGGGCCATGGAGCAGATGCCGCGCAGGTGCGGCTCGGCGGAGAATTCGGCCTTCAGGTCGGGCTTCTTGGAGCCGCCCATGCCGGTGCCGGTGGGATCGCCGCCCTGAGCCATGAAGCCCGGGATCACCCGGTGAAACACCACGCCGTCGTAGAAACCTTCCCGCGCCAGCTCCTTGATCCGCTCCACATGGCCCGGCGCCAGGTCGGGCCGCAGATTGATGGTCACCGCTCCGGTGTCCAGGGTGAGGATCAGGGTGTTTTCTGCGTCGGCCATGGCGGCGTCCTTTGTCATTGGTTGCGGGCCTTTTAGGCGCTTTGCCGGATCACGCAAGACGCCCGATCACGGACCCGGATCAGTCGATCCGGGCGGGCAGGTCGAGATCACAGACGGAAAAATCGGCGCCCTTGTTGTTTCGAACAGCCGCCAGATGCGCCCTGAACCAGGAACCGCCGGTATCGATCAGGCGAACGGTTGGCCGCTCGGCAGCCGGAATATCGGCCAGGACCCGAACCTGGGTCATCATGTCCTGGGGCGCCGCCACCGGCTCTCCGGTCTTGATGGCCCGCACCGCCTCCAGGCCGCTGACCACCCGGCCAAAGGCGGTATAGCGCTTGTCGAGAGAGGGATAGGCTTGGCGCATGAGAAAGAACTGGCTGTTGGCGCTGTCGGGATTTTCGTCCCGGGCCATGCCGACCACGCCGGGGCAGTAGGTGCCCCATGCCGCAACCTTTCCATCGCTGGTCATGGTGCGGTAGCTGATGTCCTGGCTGACGATCGGCAGGGAGGCGATCAGCCCCTCCTCAAGGCCCTGCGGCGCTGAAACCGGCGTGAAAGGGGTGGCCAGGTCCCGCCGGAAATTGAACTCGGCCTTCAGGTTGGGCAGGTCCGTCTGGCCTTCGCCGGTGTTCAGGGGATCGCCGGTCTGGGCCATGAACCGGTCGATCACCCGAAAGAAGGTGCGCTTGTTGTAGGTCCCCTTGCGGGCCAGCGCGACAATCCTTGCCACATGGTCAGGGGCGACCTGGGGAACCAGTTCGACCACGACGCGGCCTCGATTGGTGTCGATGATCAGGATCGTCTGGGGATCAGGCGTGCGCCAGTCGGTCTCCTTCGGCAAGGCAATTGGCAAGGCCGGCGGCTTGGTGAAGGGCCGGGCCTCATCGGTTCCATCCCGTACCGGATAGGCTGGCAGCGCAGCGCAGCCGGCAAGCGACAGTCCGGCAAGACTCAAGGCAATCAGAGACCGCATGCGTAACCCCCGTCCAGCGACAGGGGCAGCGATAGCCGGAGTCGGCCGACCGGGTCGACCGATGCTTGCCCGGTGCTGACCTCAGGCGGCCTCTGCGACCTTGTCCTCTTCCGGCGCCAGGCGGATCAGGTGATCAAAGGCTGACAGTGAAGCCTTGGCGCCTTCGCCCATGGCGATGACGATCTGCTTGAAGGGCGTGGTGGTGGCGTCGCCGGCGGCAAAAACGCCCGGCAGGGAGGTCCGCCCATGACTGTCCACCTCGATCTCCCCGCGCGGGCTGAGCTCAACTGCGCCCTTCAGCCACTCGGTGTTGGGGACCAGGCCGATCTGCACGAAGATTCCTTCCAGATCGATCTGATGCAGGCTGTCGTCGGTGCGGTTCTTCCAGGTCAGGCCGGTCACCTTGTCGCCGTCTCCCAGCACCTCGGTGGTCAGGGCCGAGGTTAGCACCGTGACATTGGGCAGGCTGTGCAGCTTGCGCTGCAGAACCGCATCGGCCCGAAGCGCGCTGTCGAACTCGATGAGCGTCACCTGGGAGACGATCCCGGCCAGGTCGATCGCCGCCTCCACGCCGCTGTTGCCGCCGCCGATCACCGCCACCCGCTTGCCCTTGTAGAGGGGGCCGTCGCAATGCGGGCAATAGGCGACGCCGCGGTTGCGGTAGGTCTCCTCGCCGGGGGCGCCCATCTGGCGCCAACGGGCGCCCGTGGCCAGGATCACGGTCTTCGCCTTCAGGCTGGCCCCGCTCTCGAGCACGATCTCGGTCAGGCCGGACGGGCCGACAGCCGGGATCAGCCGGGCCGCGCGCTGCAGATCCATCACATCCACATCATAGTCCCGAACATGCTGCTCCAGGCCAGAGACCAGCTTGGGGCCTTCGGTGTGAGGCACGGAGATGAAATTCTCGACGGCCATGGTGTCCAGCAGTTGCCCGCCGAAACGCTCGGACGCGACACCGGTCCGGATACCCTTGCGCGCCGCGTAGATGGCCGCTGCAGCGCCGGCAGGCCCGCCGCCAACCACCAGCACGTCATAGGGCGCCTTCTGGTTGATCGCCGCCGCGTTGCGAGCGACAGCGCCGGTGTCCAGCTTGGCCAGGATCTGGTCGATCGTCATCCGGCCCTGGCCAAAGGGCTGGCCGTTCAGCAGGACGGTCGGCACCGCCATCACCTTGCGGGCCTCGACTTCGGACTGGAACAGGGCGCCGTCGATGGCCACATGGCGGATGCGCGGGTTGATGACGCTCATCAGGTTCAGGGCCTGAACCACATCCGGGCAGTTCTGGCAGGACTGGGAAAAATAGGTCTCGAACAGGAAGTCCCCGTCCAGGGCCGCGATCTGGTCAAGCACTTCGGCCTCGACCCGGGGCGGGTGGCCGCCGACCTGCAAAAGGCCCAGGACCAGCGAGGTAAATTCATGGCCCATGGGCAGGCCCGCAAACCGCAGCCGCGCTGTCTGTCCGGGCAGACCGATGCTGAAGGACGGCCGGCGGGCGTCATCGCCGTCCAGGGAAACCAGCACCCTGTCGGACACCGAAGCCACATCGGCCAGCAGGGCCTTCATCTCGACGGAACCGGCGCTGTCATCCAGGCTGGCAATCACCGAAACGGGATGGCGCAGGTTTTCCAGATAGGTCTTCAGCTGGGATTTCAGGCCTTGGTCCAACATGGGTCGCTCCGGTGACAGACGGTCACAAACACAGTGGAAGAAGAAGGCGCCGCCGCCCGCCCGGTTCCCGGCTTGGCGGGATGGGCGGAACGGCGGGCCAGGGTCGTCAGGCTAGATCTTGCCGACCAGGTCCAGGGACGGGGCGAGGGTCTTCTCGCCTTCCTGCCACTTGGCCGGGCAGACTTCGCCGGGGTGGGAGGCCACATACTGGGCGGCCTTGACCTTGCGCAGCAGTTCCAGGGCGTCACGGCCGATGCCGCCGGCAGTGATCTCGACGATCTGGATCACGCCATCGGGGTCCACCACGAAGGTGCCGCGATCGGCAAGACCATCGGCCTCGATCATGACGTCGAAGTTGCGGCAGATCGTGCCGGTCGGGTCGCCGACCATGACATACTGGATCTTCTTCACGGCCTCGGACGTGTCATGCCAGGCCTTGTGGGCGAAGTGGGTGTCGGTCGAGACGCTGTAGATCTCGACACCCAGCTTCTGGAACTCGGCGTAGTTGTCAGCCAGGTCTTCCAGCTCGGTCGGGCAGACAAAGGTGAAATCGGCCGGATAGAAGAACACGACCGACCACTTACCCTTCAGGTCGGCGTCGGACACCGAGAAGAACTTGCCGTTCTGGAAGGCCTGGGCCGTGAACGGTTTGACAGCGGTGTTGATGAGAGACATGGGCGCTCCTGGCCATGAAATTGAAGTGGAGCCCGCTGTCTATGCCGCAGCGCGGTATATTGGAAATTGATATATTCAGTCGATAGCATAGAGCCAGCCTATAAGGGCTCCAGTCGCTTTCCGCGCTCACAGCGCACGGCGACAGCGCTGCCCGTTTGATCAACCGTGAAAGGACTCAAACCGTGCCATCATCACGGTTGAACGGTCTGGAAGGTCCGAGTCTCAATTCACCCTGACCGGGATCTCCACATCGCAGGCCGTCAGGACCCCGCCAGCCTTGGCCTTTTCGGCTTCTACCAGGGCCTTGAAGCCGGGGCTGCGGGTGTCCATCACCTGAATCTTCAGCTGCTCTGCGGCCGGAATGTCGGCCAGCAGTCTGACACGGGTCATGGTGTCCTGAGGCGGGACAACCGTGCTGTCGTCCGGACCTGCCTTGATCCTGCGGACCACATCCAGCCCGGAAATCACCCGTCCCCAGACCGTGTACTGGCTGTTCAGGGACGGATAGGTCTGGCGCATCAGGAAGAACTGGCTGTTGGCAGTGTCGGGCGGCGATGCCCGGGCCATGCCGGCGACACCCGGACAGAACAGGCCCCAACCGGACGTCTTGCCGTCAATGGAAACCATCATCTGCATCTGGGGACCGGTTCGCACCGGAATATTGCCGATGAAGCCGATCTCGGTAACCCCGACCCCGCCGCCGGCCGGGAGCCGCTCATGCAGGACAAAGGGATCGGCCGGACCGCGGCGGAATTCGAACTCGGCCTTCAGGTCCGGCAGTTCCGATCCGCCGATCCCGGTATTCTCCGGATCGCCGGTCTGGGCCATGAAATCATTGATCACCCGAAAGAACTTCAGGCCGTCGTAAAAGCCGCGCCGGGCCAGCAGCCGCACCCGCTCGACATGAGCCGGCGCCAGCAAGGGGGCCATCTCCAGCAAAATCCGCCCCTGGTTGGTGTCAATCACCAGGATGTTCTGGGGATCGGGCGTGCGCCAGTCGCCCGAGACGCTCGCAGGCGCCGGGGGCGCAGTCTGGGCCTGGGCGGCCAGCGGCAGGGCCAGCAGGGCGGCGGCGAAGAGAGCAGCTTTCATGGTCATCGCCCTAAGAGCCGGTTGCGGCAATCGCAAGGCGAAAGATCAGGCACGGCCGATCTTGGCCAGCAGCTTTTTCTCGACGCCTTTGGGCAGGAACATGCTGACGTCACCGCCCAGCTTGGCGATCTCCTTGACCAGCCGGGATGCGACGGCCTGGTGCCGGGGGTCCGCCATCAGGAACACCGTCTCGATCTCGCGGTCCAGCTGCTGGTTCATGGCCGTCATCTGGAACTCGTACTCGAAGTCCGCCACGGCTCGCAGACCCCGCACAATGATCCCCGCCTGAACTTCTCGCGCGAAATGCATCAGGAGGCCTGAAAACGGCACGACCTCCACATCCGCGATGGCCTTGAGGTGCTGGGTTTCCTGGCGGACGATGTCGACCCGTTCCTCGAGCGAAAACATCGGCCCCTTGCCGTGATTGATCGCCACACCGATGACCAGACGGTCCACCAGCTTCACGGCCCGGCCGATGATGTCCATGTGACCATTGGTCATCGGGTCAAATGTACCCGGATAGAGCCCCACTCTCGCCAACGGCATTTCCTCTTTCGTGACCCGGCCAGCCGGCAGGGTGTTTCAGGTTTCGCCGGCGGCGGGGCTTGCATCCTCCCCGGTCTCGCCGTCGTCATTATCGGTATCGCTTGCACCGGCTTCGGCCAAGCGCTCGACCCCTACAACATGTTCATCCTTGCCGGTCCTGAAGACAATCACGCCCTGGGTGTTGCGCGCGGCAATGCGGATCTGGGCCACCGGGCAGCGGATCAACTGCCCCTGATCGGTGACCAGCAGGATTTCGTCGCTGTCCTCGACCGGGAAGGCGGCGACCAGGCGACCGCCCTTGCGGGTCAGGTCCTGGGCCAGAAGGCCCTGCCCGCCCCGTCCGGTGCGTCGGAAGTCATAGGCGCTGGTGCGCTTGCCGATCCCCTCGGTGGACATGGTCAGGATGATCTCCTGCCGCACATCCAGCTCATTGTAGCGATCCTGGGACAGTTGGGCGTCCGGCACGATCTCGTCTTCTTCCGCCGGAGCCGCGGCGTCTTCAACCTCGTCCCCGACAATGGCTCGCAGCAGGGCGCGGGACTGCCTCAGATAGGCGACACGCTCTTCGGCCGTGGCATCTACTGCGCGCAGGATGGCCATGGAGATGACAACGTCCTCGGCCTGAAGACGGATGCCCCGCACACCCGTGGAATCGCGGCTGGCGAAGACCCGCACCTCATCAGCTTCGAACCGGATCGCCCGTCCGAGCGCCGTGGTCAGCAGGATATCGTTCTCGCTGGTGCAGAGGCCGACCCCGACAATGGCGTCGCCCTCGTCCAGCTTCATGGCGATCTTGCCGTTGCGGTTGATCTGGACAAAGTCACTGAGCTTGTTGCGGCGGACATTGCCGCTGCGGGTCGCGAACATCACGTCCAACCGGTCCCAGGTGGCCTCGTCTTCAGGCAGGGTGAGGATCGACGTGATCGTCTCGCCGGGCTCGATGGGCAGCAGGTTGACAAAGGCCTTGCCCCGCGAGGTCGGGGTTCCGAGCGGCAGGCGCCAGACCTTCAGTTTGTAGACCTTCCCGCCGGAAGAGAAGAACAGCATCGGCGCGTGGGTCGAGGCGGAGAACACCCGGGTGACCGCATCCTCGTCCTTGGTCGCCATGCCGGACCGGCCCTTGCCGCCGTGCCTCTGGCTCCGATAGGTGCTGAGAGCCGTACGTTTCACATAGCCGCCATGGGTGACGGTGATGACCATCTCCTCGCGGGGGATCAGGTCCTCGTCCTCGATATCGCCATCGCCGTCGATGATGGTGGTCCTGCGCGGCACGGCGAAGCGCTCACGCACCTCGACCAGCTCTTCGCGAACCACAGCCATGATCCGGGCCCGGTCCGACAGCAGCTCCAGCAGCGCCGCAATGGTCCCCGACAGGGTCGAGGCCTCGTTCATGATCTCGTCGCGACCCAGACCCGTCAGGCGGGACAGGGTCAGGGCGAGAATTCCGCGCGCCTGTTCGTCGGTCAGGCGGACCTCGTCATCCAGGACGATGGTGCGAGGGTCCTGGATCAGGTTGATCAGCGGCATCATGTCGCCGGCCGGCCAGGGCTTGGCGACCAGGCGCTCCCGGGCCTCGGCGGGATCCGCTGACGACCGGATAATGTGGATCACCTCGTCGATATTGGCCACGGCGATGGCCATGCCGACAAGGTTGTGGCCCCGGTCCCGGGCCTTGGTCAGTTCGAACCTTGCGCGCCGGATCACCACCTCTTCGCGGAAATCCACGAAACAGACGATCAGTTCCCTCAGGCCCATCTGCATGGGCCGGCCCCGGTTAAGGGCCAGCATGTTGACCCCGAAACTGGTCTGGACAGAGGTGAACCGGTGCAACTGGTTCAGCACCACTTCCGCCGAGGCGTCGCGCTTCAGCTCGATCACGACCCGCATGCCCTGGCGATCGGACTCGTCCCGCATGTCGCCGATGCCTTCGATCCGCTTCTCGCGGACCATCTCGGAAATGCGCTCGATCAGGGCGGCCTTATTCACCTGGTAGGGCAGCGAGGTGAAGATGATGGCTTCGCGATCCTTGCGGATCGTCTCGATGCTCGAGGTGCCGCGCATGATCACGCTGCCGCGGCCGCTGATCAGCGCCTGGCGGGCGCCCGAACGGCCCACGATCTCGCCGCCCGTCGGGAAGTCAGGTCCCGGAACGATGTCCAGAAGGGTCTCCAGCGACACATCCGGATCATCGACCAGCGCCAGGCAGGCATCGACGATCTCGCCCAGGTTATGGGGGGGGATATTGGTCGCCATGCCCACGGCGATGCCGCCCGAACCGTTGACCAGCAGATTTGGAATCCGTGACGGGAGGACCGAGGGCTCCTGCTCCTTGCCGTCGTAATTGTCCTTAAAGTCGACCGTGTCCTTGTCGAGGTCCGCCAGCAGCGCCTCGGCCGCCCGCGTCATCCGACATTCGGTGTAGCGCATCTGGGCCGGGGGATCATTGTCCACCGAGCCGAAATTGCCCTGGCCGTCGATCAGAACCAGTCCCATCGAAAACGGCTGGGCCATGCGCACCAGGGCGTCATAGATGGATTGGTCGCCGTGCGGATGGTATTTGCCCATCACGTCCCCGACGACACGGGCCGACTTCACATAGGGCCGGTCATGGGTGTGGTTCTGTTCGTTCATGCTGAACAGAACCCGCCGATGCACGGGTTTCAGCCCATCGCGCGCATCGGGCAGGGCCCGACTGACGATGACGCTCATGGCGTAGTCGAGATAGGATTTCCGAAGTTCGTCCTCGATGGCGATGGGGCTGACGGCGCCCCGCCGGCTGTCATCGGGCGGTGTGTGGGTCTCGTCGGTCAAGGAAGGAATTTATCCGGTGGAATCGACACGGAACGTGTTGCCGTTTGTTATCATTACGGGGAGCGAGACGCCACCCGCGCCCCCTTCGCCCGATGTTTGGAGATGTCACGATGCGGACCATTTTGATCGCCGCCGCGCTTGGAGCCCTGGCCCAGCCCTGTCTGGCCGCAACCGGACCGCTATCGGTCGCCATCAAGGGTCCCGCCGGCCAGGACATCGGATCGGCGATGCTGACCGACAGCCCGCGTGGCGTCCTGATGAAGCTTGAACTCAAGGACCTGCCGCCAGGCTGGCACGGACTGCATTTTCACGAGAAGGGCGACTGTTCCAGCGTCGACTTCAAGTCCGCCGGGGCGCATGTCCACGGTCCCGCTGCGGCGGTCCATGGACTGCTGAATCCAGCTGCCAATGAGGCAGGAGACCTTCCAAATCTCCATGTCGGCGCCGATGGCGGCGGTCACGCCGAAGTCTTCAGCGCCTGGACGTCACTTGGTCCCGTCGGGGACCGGCTCAACCTTGCAGACATGGATGGGTCCGCCATCGTGGTGCACGCCTCTGCAGATGACCATGTCAGCCAGCCGATCGGCGGCGCCGGCGCCCGGCTGGCCTGCGGGGTGATCAGACCGCAGTAGTCGCCTCGGCCGCGATCTTGCGTTCGGACAGCGCCACGAGCGCAACCCCGGCCATGGAGGCAAGCCCGCCGATCAGAAGTTGCGACGTCAGAGCATCCCCCATCAGACCCACGCCGATGGCGCAGCTGATCAGGGGGGTCAGCAGAAACCACGGGGTCACCCTGCCGGCCTGATGACGCTGGACAAGCCAGAACAACAGGGCCGTGGCCCCGATCGTCGAGGCAAGGGCTGCAAAGATCACCAGGCCCCAGATGAACGGCGGCGCGGCAATGGCCTGGGATACCGAGCCGGGTTCAAAGGCGAATGATGCCGCCAACAGGACGGGCGCCCCGGCCAGGGAGGTCAGGGCCTGCATCTTCAGGGGCTTGAGGCTGGGGGCCTTTCGGACAAGCACCATGGCCAGGGCCCACAGGGCGCTGGCCAGTACGGCAACCGCCAGGCCGCCCAGATCGGTTGTCGCATGGGGGTCCAGGCTCATCCAGGCCACCCCCAGAAACGCGATCGTCATGCCCGCGATGGCAGCGCGCGGCATGGTTTCCTTCAGGACGATCCAGGAGAACAGCGCCGTGAGCGGAATCCAGAGCTGCAGGGCGACAACGATCGGGCTAAGGTTTTCGACCATGCCAAAGGCAATATAGACCAGCCCGAAATGGATAGGCCCTGCCACCAGGATGGCCGGCAGGATCTGGCGCCAGGGCGGCAGGGGCGGACGCAGAAACGGCGCCAGGAAGATCAACGCGATCGCAAACCGGGCCCCGCCGATGAACATCGGCGACATCACCTCGGTGGCCAGCTTGGCTGCGGCGTTGTTCAACCCCCAGACCAGGATGATTGCGGCGATCGCCAGCCATTCAATGGCGCTGAAGGGGGTTTGAGCGTTGGCGTTCACACCGGGCCCCTTGCCACAAGCCAGGCAAGGGGTCGAGGATCAAACCCGCAATCCCTAGAATCCAGGACTGCGGACAGGACCTGGACTGTCCAATTCCAGACCCCTTTCCGGATGCCCCTGTTCAGAGCCCTCTAGAAGGGAATCTCGTCATCCAGGTCGGCCGAAAAGCTCTCGCGGGGGCCGGACGATTGACCACGCGGCGGACCGGAGCTGAAGCCGCCGCCACCGCCGCCGCTGGAATAGCCGCCGCCCTGATCACCGTCGTTGCTGTCCATGCCGCCGCGACCGCCCAGCATCGTGAGTTCGCCCCGGAATTTCTGCAGCACGATTTCCGTCGAAAACTTCTCGACGCCTTGCTGGTCGGTCCATTTGCGGGTCTGCAAGGCCCCCTCGATATAGATGGTCGAGCCCTTCTTCAGATACTGCTCCGCGACCTTGACCAGGTTGTCATTGAAGATGACGACGCGGTGCCATTCGGTCTTTTCCTTGCGTTCGCCGCTGTTGCGGTCCCGCCAGGTCTCGGAGGTCGCAAGCGACAGGTTCGCGACCCGGTCCCCGGAAGTCAGGGTGCGAATTTCCGGGTCCTTGCCCAGGTTCCCGACCAGAATGACTTTGTTGACGCTGCCCGCCATGACGGTTTCTCCATCTCGCCCGACGACCATTCCCGCCGGAATCTGCGGCTGACGCTACGCTGCGCCCGGACTTCGCGCAAGCGTTATGTTCTCTATTTGTTCGCATCCGCCAGATTCGGCCCACAGCTTCGTGCGCGGAGTTACTCAGTAGCTTGGAACGGCCCCGGGCTGCGCCAGTCGGCCATCACCCGTCCGGACCAGAAGCAGATACTGGGCGCCATTCCAGTTCTGACGACGGAAGATCCCGGCTGGATTGACGATCAGAAAACTGCCCTGATAGGCCCCGATGATCTCCCGGTTCTGGCCGCCCATCCGAAGAAACCGCACCCGCACGCCTTCCAGCTCGGCTGCGCATAGCTCAATACTGTCGACCTTCTCCTTGACGGGGTTGTAGCGAAACGTTCCGTCCTTCTGAGGCGCGACAGCATAACAGATGCCGCGATCGTAGGGCGCCTCGGGCGACTGTTCGCAGCCGGCAATCCCGAAGGCGACAACGAGAGCGGCGAGCGGCGCGAGGAACCTTTGCATCTTCCGACCCTACAGCCGAAGACCTGACAGGCTCAACCCGCTACCGGAAACGAACAGTCGGCTTCCTGACGCGTAAGCAGCCGGAAACGACGATTGTCATCAGACACCTCAACCTTTCCGGGCACAAGGCGAAGCGTCTGGTTGCCCCATCGGCCATAGGTCGCCCGCCCCGGGCGCTCGCATTGACCGGCAAACAGCCGCTGGACGCAGGCATTTAGCGGCAGGGATTCCGGAAGTCGCGACCAGGTGGCGTCGGCGTAACGCCAGCAGGCGCCGCCTTCTGCCACAGCCACGGCCGCCGGGCTGTCCTGACCGGATGGGCTTGGCGCAGGCTGCTGAACGGGCGGCAAAGTGGCTTCGGCCTCGACGATCTGCTCTTTCGGCGGCGGCAGCGGGGTCAGCATGGTTCCGGCGGAACCGGACGCCGCCAGGGCGCCGGTCTCGTCGACCCCGACGTCCAGGGCGCCAGTGGCGACGCCATTCCGCCTGGCGCATTCGGTCAAGGTGATCTCGCCGGCAAACTGGCCCTCAACGAAACAGCGGATGGGGCGGGCAGGGTCCAGCCGGCTGTCATCATCGCGCCCCTGTTCGACAATCAGGCCGGCCTGGGACGCTGGCGGGGGCTCATCGGGCGCCTTGCCGCCGCCGGCAAGCGCCACGGCGATCACTGCGCCCAGCAAGATGGCTGCAACAGCGCCCAGGGCCAGAATGACCCGTCGATCCTTCAAGAAGTCCATGATTCAATCCGCTAACGCGCCCCGATGCGCCTTTCAAGCGCCAGACCGTGAATAGCGCGTGACCATTCAACAGCCATCATCCGCCGGTGAGGCGGTCGAGGGCGGCCTGATAGTTGGAAATCTGGTTTGTCAGATAGGCCGGCGCCGGTCCCAGATTGGCGGCTGCTGTCAGGGAAGCCGGCTTTGAAGCCGCCTCGAGATCCTTGTAGGCGGTCCGGATTGCCGTCAGGGCCCTGGACAGGACCAACTGGCTGTTGCGGATCGCATCATCGGTATTCAGCCGAAGATCATTCGCAAGAGTCAGGCCATAGACATTGCCGCCGCCGCTGGCTGAAACGGTCCGTCCATTCTCGACCTTGGTCAACCGGACTACCCCCTCCGCCAGTCCGAGCGAATCCAGCAGGTCCTTGCCACCCCTGCCCGGCAGGATTTCGACGGTCGCCGACTCGTTGGCAGGCGTGATCTTCAGGCGGCGGAATTCGCCATCGACCACGACTTCCACCTTGGCGCGGAACCCGGCAGCCCGGCTGACCTTGGCCGCCAGGGTCTCCAGCGTGTCGCTCGCCGCAAGGGTTACCGTGGACAGGGGCCCGCCTTCGCGGGTCCGGATCTGAAACTGGTCACCGGGTCGGGCCGAGGTTGCCGAGACGATCTTCTGCGAGTCGGTCCAGGCGAGCGCGCCTTTCGGCAGACCCAGCCGATCCAGCGCCGAGGAGCCGGTAGTGTCGACCGACAATGCGGTCGGCGTCACATACCCATCCTTGCCGGTCAATCTCTGGGCCGAGGCCGTGGTTCCAGCCGCGACATCGAGTTCAACAAGATAGCCATCCTGCGCTGCGATGGGCGGAGCCCCGTCCGGAAGGGTGTCGCCGGCCAATCCGGTCAGCCAGACCTTGCCATTGGCCACGGCCATGGCGGTGACGGTGTCATCGTCCGCGCCCCCGAAATAGGACAGGGCGTCCGACGCGGTGTTGCCCAGGTCGGTGGACAGGCGGGCGGCAAACCCGTCCATTCCGCCGGCATGGGCGTTGGTCGTGGTCGAAAAACCCAGGCTGGGATTGCGGCTTGATCCCGCGACGTAGAGTTGCCCGCCATCCAGCTTGATCCCGGCCAGGGTTCCGCCCTGCAGGTCGCCAAGGTCGCGCGTCCCGGATACGGTGGCCGTGGCCCCGGAAACCGAGAAGCTTCGCAGGACGCCGTGTTTGTCGTCCATGCCGGCGACAATGACCTCCGAGCCATTGACGACAATCCCCTTGACGCTGTCGTTGGTGGCCGTACCGAACTGCTGTGTGAACAACGCCTGGGGCCTGCCCAGGGTGTCGGTCTTCAGTGCGGTGAGGTAACCATCCCAACCGCCGATGCTGGTGGCGCCGGGGATCGAGGATTGTGACCGCCCCCCGACAAAGACCGTCCCGTCGGAGCCGAAGGCCACAGCCGTCGCCTCATCGGCCTGCAAGCCGCCCCGGCGACTGGTCCAGACTTCATCCCCCTTGGCGTCAAACAGGGTCACAAAGCTGTCGCTCAGGGTCGAGTTGGGGCCGGAATTGATCGGCCCATTGGTGGCGCCTTCCAGCTGACCCGTGATGGAGCCGGCAATGGCGACCTGGCCATCGGCGGAAATGGCCAGGGCATTGGCCTTGGACTCGCCCACCGCGCCCAGAGTACGCGCATAGAGCAGCTTGCCCATGGAATCGTATTTCAGAAGGGCGACATCGGTCGCACCCTTGATGGTCTGGCCGTCGGTATCGCCTGTGACCTCGGCCAGCATGTAGAGCGAACCGTCCGCGCCAACCTCGCTGGCCCTGACGGCGGATACCGTGCTGGCCAACCCGTTGGAAAACAGCTTTGCGCCCACCTGCCCGGGGGCCCCGGCCTCTGTCTTGGTCAGGCTGCTGGCATAGACGGCGTCCTTGGTCGTCGTCTTCTTGTCAGGATCGGGATCCCCCGCGGTCGTGGCGACATAGACAGCCGGCTTGGCGGTCGAAGCCGAGAAGCTGACAGTCTCGGTGGAGTCTCCGATCACCTTGAAGGCAAAGTTATCGCCTGTGGCGGGAAGCGTAACCGTCGTCCCGCCCGTCTTGACCACCTTGGGCTCGCCCGGGGTTCGGCTGAGCTGAAACCGCGTGGTGACTCCGGCCTCAGAGAGCTTGCCGTTGATGAAAGACACCACATTGCTCATCGAGCGCGTGCCGGACATATCGGACAGATCGATCGAAACGGTGCTGGTTGTGTTGAGCCGCTTGACCGCGATGTCGAACACGACCGGCCCCGCAAATGCGTCCACCGCCTCGGTGGATGTCCCGGTGTGCAGCGTTCCGGTCGTATAGGTATAGTTCGCCCGCGGCGTTCCGACGGTGCTGCGGTCCGACAGCATGGCGGCGCCGCGCGTCAAACGGAGCTGTTCGAGCTTCAGGCTGTCCGCATAGGCCGTCGTCTCGGACAGCCCCTTGGCGAAAACCGACTGGATCTTGGCCTTTTCGGTATCGGTGACGCCCTTGGCGCCCATCCTCTCGGCCAGGCCGGTCAGGGCATTCAGCCCCTGGAACAGAGCGAACAGCTTCTTGTAGTCGGTGCTCGACCCCGCCAGATCCAGAACGGCAGCGTTCTCGTCGACAAACCGCCGGCCCGCCATGACCTTTTCGACCAGCGCAGGGGCCCGGGGCGCGGTCGAGGTCGTCGACCAGGGCGCCGTCGGGGCGTAGCGCGGACGGCCAGTCCCGGTCTGCGAAGTTGAAGACGTCAGCGACCCCTGGCCGGAGCGGGCCTGATAATATCCCAGCAGAAGGTTGGAATCGATGCTGGACACGCCGGCTCCGGCAGACACGAGGCCGCAGACGCACGACCGCCCAGCATCTTAACGCTGAGCCCCTTACAAGGGGTTAAGCGGCAATCAGCCGGGCCTCGACCAGCTGGGTCCTCGCCCTCTCGCGCCGGGCCTTCCAGTCGGAAGACAGGATGCCAAGGAGCACGATATCCCGGCGAAGTCCGTTCTTTAGGACATGCCCCCTGAGATAGCCTTCCCGCTGGAAGCCGGCAGCCACCTGCAGCTTCAGGGCCCCGTCATTGTCGGCCATGACTTCAGCCCAGACCTTGTCCAGCTGAAGCTCGCGAAACGCGCGATCCAGCCCGAGGACCTGGGCCGCACGCCCCACGCCACGCCCCCGGGACTCCGGATCGCCCACAAACCAGTTCCATGAGGCGCGTCGGTGGTGACTGGCGAGACCCGTCAGCGTCAGCAATCCTGAGGGCGCGCCGTCACGAGCGATCATCCAGCCGCGGGCGTCCGCCCCGGACAGCAGCTGCGCAAACCAACGCTGGTGGGTAAGACGATCGGGAACAGCCGCGTCGGACATCCAACGCTCCACCTCCGGCTCCTGCCGCCAAAGGTGAAGCTGGGCTTCATCGTCGGGTTCCAGATCGCGCAGACTGATCATTGCTTTCGCCTAGCAAGGCGGGGCGACCCGGCGCCACCCCGCCGAATGATATTAACCGCCCTGGAACAGAGAAAGCACAATCTGGGGAGCCTTGTTGGCGATCGAAAGCGCCTGGGTTCCCAATTGCTGTTGAACCTGGAGCGCCTGAAGGCGGGCGCTTTCCTTGGCGAGATCCGCATCGACCAGGTTGCCGATACCGCCGTTCAGCACATCCGTCAGCTTGGAGATGAAGGTGTTGTGAGCCTCGATCTGCTTGGCCTGGGCGCCCAGATCGCCGAGCGCCTGGTTCACATTGGCAATCGAAGTGTTCAGCTGCGACAGGATGCTGGTCGCAAGAGTCGCTGTCGTGATCGACGCGGTGGAGGCGATGGACAGGATGGAGCCACCCAGAGACATGTCCTTGACCGACAGGGTGATGTAGGCGTTGGCGTCCGCATTGGCCAGGAACCGGATGTTGCTGGTCAGCGACCCATTCAACAGGTTTGCACCGTCGAAGTTGGCGTTGGTAAGGGCCTGGGTAATCTGCTTCAGGGTTGCCTTGAAGTCGGAGTCCAACGCTGTCCGCGAGGCCGTGTCCAGGGACGGGTCCATGGCCGCGACAACCTTTTCCTTCAGCTGGTTCAGCAGGTCGGAAACGGACTCGCCTGCTGTGATCGCGACGTCGGAAATCGAGGTCGCCCGGTCCAGGCTCATCTTGACCGCTGACAGGGCGCCGATATCCCCGCGCTGGCCCTGCGCGATACCCCAGACAGCGGCATTGTCCTTGGCGCCCTGAACCTTCAGCCCGGTGCTGATGCGGCTCTGGACGCTGTCCATGCTTTCATTGGTCTTGTTCAGATTCTGCAGCGCGACCAGCGCAGCCTGGTTGGTATGCACGCTGAGCGTCATGGCCTGTGTCTCCGATACGCCTTTGGGCGCTGGGACGATCGCCGATTCGATCGCCTTTCCAATCGGACGTTAGGCCCGCTTGGTGTCCGTATGGTTAACGGCTCGGAAACCATGCTTGTTAAGATCCGGCCGCAACCTGGGGTCGCGGCTGGACAGGCCGTGTCTTCCGTTATGTTGAGAAAACGGCTTTTGCCGCCGTCGCGATGCGACGTCGGTCAAACTGGACGGGCGGCAGCCTCTTCCAGTCAGGTCAGAATCAATCCCGGGTGTCGACGACCTGGCCGGGGGTGTAGCTGCCGTCGCTGTGAAGTTTCAGAACGGCTTCGCGGGGCAGTTGCTGAACCACTTCGCCGGTGCGACGATCTAGGGTCTTGTAGACGAACGACCCCGTAGTGGCGTCCTCTTCGATGACCAGTCGCAGGTCTGCAGCCTGGCCCTGGGCCGAGGGCGAGCCCGTCGGTCCCACGGTCGGCGTGGTGGGCCTTGCGATCATGGCGGCGACCGGTTCGGGTCCGCCGATCGGTGAAAGATTGCTGCTGCTCATGTCTCCCATGTCGCCGGCCATTTCGGCGCGACGTCTCCTCACTTGCGCCCGGCAAAACCGCTCCGGACGAGCGTGTGGGTTGGAGGCGGACGGCGAACCGCCCGCCTCCGATCACGAACCGACTAGCGGAACAGACCCAGCAGGGACGAGGACGAGGAGTTGGCGATCGACAGGGCCTGCACGCCAAGCTGCTGCTTGGTTTGCAGCGCCTGCAGGCGCGCGCTTTCCTTGGCCAGATCCGCATCGACGAGGTTGCCCACGCCGGCGTCCAGGCTGTCCTGAAGCTTGCCGATGAAGCCCAGGTGCGATTCCAGCGCCTTCGAACCGGTGCCCAGCTTGGCCAGGGCGGCGGAGGTGTTGGTGATCGAGGCGTTGACCAGCGCCAGGGCGGATGCCGCGGTGGTGGCAGTGGCGAACGATGTGGTCGCCGTCACCGTCACGTTGGCGCCGCCAAGGGCCAGGGACTGCGCCGCAACCGTCAGCTTGGAAGAGCCGTCGGCATTGGCGATGGCGGCGATGGTGGCGCCGCTGGCCTTGATCATGTTGGAGCCGTTGAAGTCGGCGTTGGAGACTGCCTTGCCGATCTGGTCACGCAGAGCCTTGAAGTCTTCGTTCAGGGCGGTGCGGCTGGCCGTGTCGAGCGAGCTGTCGGCAGCGGCAAGCGCCTTTTCCTTCATCTGGCCAAGCAGGTCGGAAACCGACTCGCCGCCAGCGATGGCCACGTCGACAACCGAGATACCTCGCTGGAGCGAGTCCTTGACGGCGTTCAGGGCTTGGGAGGTGGAGCGTTGACCCTGGGCGATGGCCCAGACAGCGCCGTTGTCCTTGACGGACGCGACGCGCTTGCCGGTATTGATGCGGCTTTGAACCTGGTTCAGTTCAGAGTTGGTGTTATTCAGGTTCTGAAGGGCGACTTGTGCGCCCGTGTTCGTGTTAACGCTGTTCAGCGCCATGACGATGTCCTCATTCAAGGTTGCCGACGTCATTTTGACAGTCGGGAGCGTTTTGCTCGAATGGGGTAGGAGCAATCGCCGGGCCAAACTCGACCCGGCGTCAGAAGCGCATAACGTATTGTTTTTGTGACGTTATATGTCCGTTAGCCATGGCTGAGCCCGGCATTTTCTGCCCATCCAGGCACGACTAGGCAACCTTTGCCGGGGACAAAACCGGCAAGGTTTGCCGAGCACCCTCCGCCAGGAAGCGCGCACAGCCGTTCTGAAGCGCTCGCAGGGGTCCCGCGTCGCACAATGTCGGGTCGTGTACGCGCCAGGCGCGCGCACGACGTTTTTCCACCGAAATGCTCATCGGCGGCGCCCTTCCATTCTGGTCGGGGGTTCCAGCACTTTTGCGCTGGCAAGGTCTTCTGACCCGAAGGACGGGGTCGCAACATCCGTGCCAGCAGCGCCGGACTTGCCACCTTGTTTTTACTGAAGCTTTTTCAGTGAGAAGCCGCACGATTGGGGGAATGTTTTGCCGACCTGCGATTTCGGCCTGCTTGCAGGGGGTTGGCCTTCATCCGGCCTGGCTCGGGTCATCTTCCGCCGTCGATTGAAGGCGGCAACGATCTGAAGCGTTTGTGGGACTCTTCCGGAAGGCTAGTCCGACCCGGAGCCCCCTGTATGAACTGCTCGATTTTACCCTGTCGGGCAACTATAGCTCGACTGGCACAAGTAAACTCGCCACACAATACCGCTATAGGTTGCGCGTCACCTCTCGTTAGGGTTTTGTAAATCAGCCTTCGGTTAAGCGAAATCCGAAGGCTGTACTCGAGAAGGGTGGTTGGAGCCGCTAAGGCTCAGCACGGCAGAAGAAACAAATGCTATTCTGTCGACCCCCCGATCCTGATTGAGATGCAGTAGGCAGTCATCTGGCGGAGAGGCAGGACTCGGCCGCGCCCTTGACATGACATCCGCGAGCGGCGGAAGGGCGGCGTCAAGAGACCCAATCGCTCCTTGGCAGAAGGCTGTCTTTGACGGACTTGACTGGGAAAGGATGCCGCCGTGCCCAAACTCCGCCTTTCTGGCGCCATGAGCCTGTTTGGCCTTGCGCTGGCCGCAGGCTTGATCCTGTTGAGCCTTTCAGCCTGGATATCCATCAACCAGGTCAGGATCGGCGGGAGCCTCTATACCAAGGTCGTCGCCGGCAAGGACCTGGTGGCCGACATCCTGCCGCCGCCCCTCTATGTGATCGAGGCCTACCTTGAAGCCAGCTCGGCCCTGTCCAATGGCTCTGCTGGTGAAGCCGCAAGGACCGCCAAGCGCCTGACGCAACTTCGTTCCGACTATGACGCCCGGATCGCCTACTGGCGCGACGTCCACATGCTTCCCCAGGCCAAGGCCCTGCTCTACGGAGACTCCGACAAGGCCGCCCAGAAGGTCTGGGATGCGGCCTTCCGGCTGACCGACGCCTTGCAAAAATCCGACCCGGCCGCCGCCATCGCCGCCAATGCCGACATGATTATGGCCTATCGGGCGCACCGCAAGGCGGTCGACACCATGGTGCCCCTGGTCGCCGCCGAAAATGCCCGTGTCGAGGCCGAGGCCAACCGGGTCCAGACCCTGGGCCTCAGCATCATGGCCGGCCTGGGCGCCCTGCTCGCCCTGATCATCGGCGGCGGTGTCTGGGCCATGCGAAAAGGGATCGTCAACCCCATCGAGTCCATCACCCGCTACATGGGCGCCCTTGCCGCCGGAAACTACGAAAAGCCCGTGCCCTTCGCCGGTCGCCAGGACGAGCTGGGCGACATGGCGAAGTCCGTAGAAACTTTTCGGCAGGGCGTGCTGGAACGCCATAACCTTATCCTCGAACAGGAAGCCAGTCGCGAGAGGGAAAGGGCACTCAGCATTCAAAGCCGCGAGCAGGAAGAGCGCCGCGCCGCCAATGAGATCAGGGTCGCCGCAATCAACAATCTCGCCAAGGGGCTAGAACGTTTATCGGCTGGCGATTTCAGCTTTCGCTTCGCCGAGTCCTTCGGGGCGGATTACGACCAGCTGCGCACCGACTTCAACGACGCCTCGCTGAAGCTCAGCCTGACTCTAGCCCTGATCCGACAGGCCGCCGTCGGCGTCGGCTTCGGCTCGGACGAGATCGCTCAGGCCGCCGATGACCTGTCGCGCCGGACCGAACAGCAGGCTGCCAGCCTGGAACAGACGGCGGCCGCCTTGGATCAGATCACGTCCACCGTTCGCCAGTCCGCCGACGGCGCCAAGCGCGCCAACAGTATCGTCAACGACGCCCGCACCGAAGCCCAGGCGGCCGAAAGGACCGTCGAAGCCACCATCAGAGCGGTCGGAGAGATCGAATCGTCCTCCAGCCAGATCGCCCAGATCATTGGCGTGATTGACGAAATCGCCTTCCAGACCAACCTCCTGGCCCTGAACGCCGGCGTTGAGGCTGCCCGGGCCGGTGATGCGGGGCGCGGGTTCGCGGTGGTCGCCCAGGAGGTTCGCGCCCTGGCGCAGCGCTCGGCCGAAGCCGCCAAGGAAATCAAGGGCCTGATCGCCAACGCTTCGACCAAGGTTGGCGAGGGCGTGACCCTGGTCGGCGACACCGGTTCCGCCCTCAGCTCCATCCTGTCAAGGGTCACCCAGATTGCCGAACTGGTGCAGGAGATCACGGCCTCTGCGACGGAGCAGGCCAGCGGCCTCAATGAGGTCAACCATGCAGTGATCAACATGGACCAGATGACCCAGCAGAACGCCGCCATGGTCGAGGAAACCACAGCCGCCGCCCATTGCCTTAAGGGAGAAGCCGATCGCCTCGCTGATCTGGTAGGACAGTTCACGCTCTCTTCAGCGGACGCACAGCTAGACGATGCCGGATCAAGGTCGCTAAGGAATCGGGCCGTCTGACCTGTCGACGGTCTTGACCAGTCCGAACGCTCTTTCGCTATCGTGAAAGAATAGCTGGCTGCAAGGGTGAGCGCCGACGCCTGCTTCATCGACTGGATTAACTTTCAGACCCGACTGGCGCTCAACTGCTCATACTTTTTCACGGACAATGAGGGATTTATCCAGAGCGTCGGTGTTGAAGTGGACTCGAACGTCAAGATCGCTGATGAATTGACGTTCCCCCACTGAAATTCCTCTGGAGATGCTAGATGCCGCCCCCTAAAAGCAACCCCATTATGGTTGGGTGAGAAGCTTCGGTCACGGCAGTCGCGCCCGGATAACTGGCCAATTCCTGGCGAAGTCAGGTTCCTGAACGGGTCGCTCTGCCCACTCCCGAACCGAGCCGGTCTTTGATTCGTTGGGTCCCGCCGTAGCCGTAGGATCGGTCTACTGCGGCATCGCCAAACCCATCGAGTGAAAGCAAGCGCCCACCTCTTCGGATGTTGGGAAATTGAGCCCATTGACTAAACCGAGATCATAGCCAGGATCAAGTTCAACCTCGGGCCCTAGCATTGGCGAAATCGCGTAGCGATCCCTCCCCACCCGATCAGGCTCTGGGCTCGCTCGTCCCTCAAAAATGTTGTTCATTGCCCAAAACACTGCTTCCTGTGAAATAAGAAGAGGGATGCAGGGCTGTTGCGATGAGAAGGTAAAAAGCTTTCTCCGGCCTCGCATGCAAACCTCTGCCGCAGTCTTGGAGCGGGCTGCATAATCCGCACTCTTTGCGCTTTGCATCGCAGCTTCAATCATCGCTCCCCGCTCGCCTTGGGCGTTATAGCAGGACCTATAGATCGCCTTGATCTCTGCCGGTGAGCCGCCGTTGAGGCCCGGAATTCTGACTGCCTCACCGCATCCCTGAAGTGCAACTGCAATAGAAAAAGCGGAGAATGCGAAGTAGCGCATGGAACGTCCTCGATTAATTGATCAGTCACATTTCAAGTGGCCTGATCACTTGAGCAGATTGCGTGGAAATGGACTGCATCCGGTTTCGTGGAAAACCAGTTAAGCTACGCCTGCATGTCTTTCGAAATCTGACCTGCTTCGGAAGAACTGGACCAGATTGAGTCAGAATTTTCCCGTTTTGTGGCTTGGGCCATAGAGCGAGGAGCGACCATGGTAAGGCCGAAGTTCAGTGGGGCGCAGCTGGCTTTCATTCTGCGTCAGATGGACGAGGGCGCCACAGCCGCCCTCTTCTTCGACAAGCAGATCGGTCCGGGTGAACTCCATGCCCAGGCCAGCTATCAGTTCCGGGGCGAGCAGCAGACCAGCTTCAGCCAATTCTCGACCACCATCGGCGGTGGCGTGCTGACCAAGACCGGTCCGCCGGCGTCCTATGCCGAGATCCCCGAGTTCAAGAATGTCGGCGCCTCGGCGGCCTATGAGTTCGGCAGCTACGAAATCGGAATCTTCGGCAACAACCTGACCAACGGCGCCAAGGAAACCGATATCGGCCGAGCCACCTACTGCAAGGTCTATCAGGCCGGCGACCGGGTCACCTATGCCCGGCCCCGGACCATCGGCATCCGGCTGAAGATGAAATTCTGATCCGCATCTTGAACCGGGCCCCTTCCCGTGTCCTGTCGGCCAACCGCCAGACACAGGAAGGGACCCGGTTGATGCTCAAGCTCTTGTCTTTCCCCGCGTCCCTGGCTGCGCTGCTTCTGGCCAGCGGAATCGTCGCGGCGGCCGCCCCGGTCTTGGCTGCGCAGGGTCCAGCCTCCGTGATTGATGCGGATGCGCCCCAGCTGGCCCGGCGCGGGCCATGGCCGGTGGGCTTTCGAACCCTGTCCCTCGTCCAGGCAGACCAGCCTGACCCCCTCACCTGGGACCCGGTTGCGGGCAAGGCCGCCCGAGCGGACCGCCGCCTGGAAGTCGACCTGTGGTATCCCGCCCGCAAGCCTGGCCCATTGGCCAGAACAGCTGTGTATCGCGCGGGGCTGCCGACAGAAGCGCCCGGCGTCGATGCGCCCTTCACCATCCTCGGCGCCGCCTACCCTGACCTGAAGCCCGCAGACGGCCGCCATCCGCTGGTGCTGGTCTCCCATGGCTACAGCAATGACCCGGCCATGATGAGCTGGCTGGCCGAGAACCTGGCCAGCAAGGGCTATGTGGTGGCCGCCATCCGCCACAGGGACCCGCCCATCACCAACCCTGCCGGCTTTGTTGGCCCCCTGATGCGCCGCCCCCTGGACCTGGCCTTTGTCGCCGCCAGCCTGAGGGCCCGCAGCGGGACGCCGGGCGACGTCATCGGCGCCATGATCGAGCCGGACCGGGTGGCGGCCATCGGCTACTCCATGGGCGGCTATGGCGTCCTGACCGCAGCCGGCGCCGGCCTCAACCCGGTCGGTGTCCCCGGTCTCGCCGTTCCCGGCGGCCTGATGGCGCCCTATCTGCGCGGCGGTCCCCTGGCTGCGGAAGTGGCCATCCCCGGGCTGAAAGCCGTGGTCGCGCTTGCCCCGGCCGGCGGCGGCGCGATGAATGCTTGGGGCGCGGCCGGTCTGGCCGACCTCCGCACGCCCCTGTTGATGATCGCCGGCGACCGGGACCGAACTGTGGGCTATGGCGAAGGTCCAGCCGCCCTTTTCGCCGGCGCCGTCAACGCCCCGCGCTATATGCTGGTCTACGAGAACGGCGGCCACAGCCTGGGCGTCGGCCCGGCGCCATCCACCATGCGGGACAGTCTCTGGAACCTGGACTGGTTCGAAGATCCTGTCTGGCGAAAGCAGCGGGTGATGGGCGCCAACCTGCACTTCATCACCGCCTTCCTGGGGCGTCATGTGATGGGCGACCTGACCATGGACAGCTATCTGGACGTGGCGACCGAACGTTCAGAGGATGGCGTCTGGCCCGCCACAGTGTCCGGCCCCTATGACGCGTTCAGCCCCGGAACAGGCGGCGTGACGGTCTGGAAGGGCTTTCAACGCAATCACGCCCGGGGGCTGGTGTTGAAACGCGCCGGGCCTGCTGACTGACCGGCGCGGATGGTCCTGCCCCCAAAAAAGTCTGCCGGACGGACCCTTCTGAAGGGGTCCGCCCGGCGTCGCGACTAGCCGCGGAACAGCGACATGATGGTCTGCGGGGTCTGGTTGGCGATGGACAGGGCCTGGACTCCCAACTGCTGCTTTGTCTGCAGAGCCTGGAGCTTGGCGCTTTCCTTGGCCAGATCCGCATCCACCAGATTGCCGACCCCTGCATCGAGGCTGTCCTGCAGCTTGCCGATGAAGGTGGTGTGCATCTCGTAGGCCTTGGACTTGGTGCCAAGACGCGCGAGCGCGGCGCTGGTGTTGCTGATGGAGGTGTTCAGCGTCGTGATCATCGCGGCCGCCGTGGTGACCGTACCAATGGTTCCGGTCGCGGCGACAGTGACGATCGATCCCCCCAGGGCCATGATTTCTGCGGCCACGGTCAGCTTGGAGGACCCATCCGCATTGGCGAGAGCGGCGATGGCGGTAGCGCCAGTCTTCAGCAGGTTGACCCCGTTGAAGTCAGCGTTGGCCACAGCCTTGGAAATCTGGTCCCGAAGGGCCGTGAAGTCCTCGTTCAGTGCGGTGCGACTGGCGGTGTCTAGGGATGTATCCGACGCCGCGAGAGCTTTCTCCTTCATCTGCACCAGGAGGTCAGAGACCGCTTCCCCGCCTGCGATCGCCACATCGATCCCGGATGAACCGCGATTGAGGGAGTCCCGCACGGCATTCAGTGACTGCGAATTGGCCCGTTGGCCCTGGGCCATCGCCCAGATTGCCCCGTTATCCTTGACGCTCGCCACCTTCTTGCCGGTGTTGATACGGTTTTGGGTCTGCGACAGCTCCATGTTGGTCGCGTTGAGGTTCTGAAGCGCCATCATGGCGCCCACGTTCGTATTCACCGAAAGAGACATTCGGTATTCCTTCCATTCTGGTCGGGGAGATCCGGCACATTTGGACCGGTGGGCCTTCTGGCCCGACGCGTCCCTCGCAAGCGCCGCGCCAGGCCAGAAAAGGCCCGACCTACTGAATTTGTTTGGTTAATTGCCTGGGGTGGAGCGTCCTGTCCTAGGCATGAGTTGCCGGGCGGTCAGGAAAAGTCGGCCTTTGTTGCCGGAGGCGCCGAACCTGGATTCAGCCCCGAATTTTTGGCCCGCGACGCCAGGGCGGTCGCAGCAAAACGGACTTCGATCGGCGCTTGAGAGCTATTGTTCGACCTCGCGGAGAGATGACCGGAAGAGCCTCGATCGAGGCCTGGAAAGTCAGGTGCGACCCGAGGCGACAAGCACCCCCGCCTCGGGTCAGTCCCGGCTCAACGACGGCCGAACAGTCTGGCAAGCCGCTGCAAGAGCGTCGGTCTCAGCGGTTGAACCTTGTAGAGCCGCTCGAATTGGTCCGAGGCGGTCGGAACGTGGATCTGGGTGGTCATCATGCGTCTCCCTGGCCGAAAGCGGCGAAAAGAGACGCGTCGCGGCTCACAGGACCCAAGGCCCTCTCAGTCGTCAGCGCGTCAGGGAACAATGTGACGATTAAACGACAATTTTGCAATAATTAATCTGATTACGGACCAATACGCTATTCCGCAATCCTACTTTTTTTATACAGATCAATAATTTACGAGAGGTATACCCTTGGAGATCGCGTGCCATTTTGCGCAAGCGGGGCTCTCCTCCGCCTTCCGGTCCGGAAATGGAAGATCTCGACTCGGCGGGATTGCACAAAGCTGACGCCGGCCCTCGCTGCCGGAACCTGCAGCGATCCCCTCAGCCGGGAAAGGCGACAGGCTTCAGCCCGCCCCGAGATCGCCTGCCGAAGCGATTCTCGCTTCGTTTTCCTGTTGCTTGAGGTCGCCTGCAGCGTTGGCCAGCGCGGCGGCGCGGTCGTACTCGCCCAGTTCAAGGCAGACCTGGGCCAGGTAGCGATAGTGCCGATGGTTCTTCATGGGCTGCTTCCAGACCGGCTTGATCATTGCCCGGGCCTGGGTTGTATCACCCGTCGCGATAAGGGCCCGGGCGGCAAGCGCAATCGCCTCGATGCGAATGTTGCTCCGGATCGAATTGATGTTCTCCAGGCTGGCGAAGGCGGAAGCCACGGCATCATAGTCGCCCGAAGCATACCGGCGGCGAATGTCTGCCAGAATCTCGATCCGGGTGGCGTCATCCTGTTCAGCCATGGTTACGCTTCCCTCAAAAAGACTTCTGGTTTTGAGGGACGTTAGTCGCGGGATGGACCGGGACGCAACTGCAATCAAAGCTCCGCCCGGAGTTATTGCCGCTAGGTCAAGCACCAGCTCGCTGGCGCGCGCATCAAACAAACCCTCTTGCAGAATGCCGGGCTTCGGACTGCACTGGGGCCATGCCTCTTGAGCCCAATCCGTGACCGTCTCCCTTCGCCCGCTCACGGTCGACGATGGGCCACGGGTGCTGGCCTGGCGCAACAGCGACGTCGTTGCGCCCTTCATGTACGGCGATCACCAGATCACTCCGTTAGAGCACGAGTTGTGGCTGCGGCAGGCGCTGACCCTGACGGATCGCCGGTTCTGGATCATCCAGCTCGAGGATGCGCCGGTCGGCCTGGCCAACGTCCTGCGCATCGATCGGCACAATAGCCGCTGCGACTGGGCCTACTATCTGGCGGAGCCGTCCACGCGCGGCCGCGGCGTCGGCGCCCAGGTCGAATACCTGACCCTTCGGTTCGTGTTCGAGGTGCTGGGCCTCAACAAGCTCTGCTGCGAGGTACTGATCGAGAACTCGGCTGTCTGGCATCTGCATGAGAGCTTCGGATTCATCCGTGAAGCCCTTTATCGGGACCATGTTCGGAAGGCCGGTCAGTTCAGGGATGTCGTCGGGCTGGGTCTGTTGGCGAGGGACTGGCCAGCCGCCCGCCAGACCGCCGAGTCGCGGTTCCTGGACAAGCGAATCGATCTGGCGAGTCTGGAACAGGTGCTTGGCCAGATGCGGGCAGCGGAGTCAGTGAAGTCCTGAAGACCCTCAGGCAGCTTCCGACCCGTGCAGGCCCTGCATGATGATCCGGTTGATGTCGATCAGCGGCTCGAATTCTTCGTCGCCCCGGATGACCGCGCTGGTGTGTCGGCCGACCCAGAGACTGATGGAAATGATCTGGGCCCGAAGGGGCGCCGGCAGCTGGTTGTCCGGCATGGAGCAGTCCGTGGCCAGGGTCGACCAAAGCCTGCGGTTCCAGTCGAGGGCCTGGACCCGGCCCTCGACACGGTCTGCGGGCAGGGTGGCGGCTTCCATCAAGGCGCGGGTAACCTGACCAAAAAGGCGGTACTCGGCGTCCTTGGGGTTCTCAGCCCGCGCCGCCGCCTTCTGATACGCCTGAAGCGACATTCCCCAGCCTTTCGTCCTCGTAGTCCACAACCTTGCGACAGACCATCAAGGCCTTGTAGTATTCCTTCTCCATGATGTGCTTGGAGATGTTAACGCAATCCGACAGAATCTGCGGATTTCGGATCACATTCATGAATTCAGTCAGGCGCCGAACGAACTCGTCATAGTAGCGGCCGGCGCCAGGCTCATCGAGGTACATCATCATCACCGGGAAATAGATGTGCCGCGCCGGGCTGGTGACCTCGGCTTCCTGCATGATGTCCTTTTCGCGAAGCACGGAGGCCTTGTTCTGAAGGATCAGCACGCCGCGGCGGTCGCCGTTCTGCACGACGGCGCCGTTCAGAACGAACCGTTCACCAGGTTTCAACGACAGTTTGAGTGGCATCAGACCCTCTCCCGCAACGGATACCTCACCTAAGCAAACATGGTTAACAGGGCCTTGCGATTCTGTGTCGCGTCCGGCGAACTTTAAGCCGCAGGTAACCATATTCGTCGCAACGATCCGGCAACGCGCCGCGCAAGAGTTCCCCGCCATGTCCCGCCTGACCAGCCGCCGTAGTGAAGCCTCCAGCGCCGCCATGAGCCCTGTTACAGCCGAGGCCGCCCGGCCCAGGATTGCAGGCTCCGTGGTCGGCCAGTCCGGATCGCCAGCGACCTTGACGCGAATGCTCGAGGCCATGGCCGACATGAAGGCGGCCTCTCTCCAGGCGCTGCTGCAACAGGCCGTCATCGCACTTCAGGGCAATGACTTTCAGACTGGCGGCGAATTGGCGGTCAAGGCCCTGGAGATCGACGAGCGCAACGGGTTTGGCTGGTATCTGCTGGCCATTGCGCGGGAACGGGCGGGCGATTTCGCTGGTTCGGTCCGCTGCTACGAATCGGCCCTGGCCCTGATTCCGGATCACGCCGAGGTCGCCAATGACCTGGGGCGGCTCGCCTACAGGATGGGCATGAAGGAAACGGCCGAAAAGCTGTTCCTGCACTATGTCCTGGCCCATCCGGGGGCGACCGAACCACTGAACAATCTGGCCTGCGCCATTCGCGACCAGGGACGCTATTCCGAGGCGATCGATGTCATCCGGCCGGCCCTCATGGCCGCGCCCGGGGATTCCCTGCTCTGGAACACCCTGGGGACGGTCCTGTCCGAGGAAGGCGATCCGGCGGCTGCGGCGACCTTCTTTGATGAAGCGCTGCGTCTGGATCCGTCCTTTGCCAAGGCCCGGTACAACCGCGCCAACATCCGGCTGTTTCTGGGCGATCCGCAAGGCGCGCTTCTGGACTGCGAGCAGGCCCTCTCCGCCCCCATGGCTGTGGACGAACTGCAGATGATGCGCCTGGCGCGCTCCACCATGTATCTGGCCACGGGCGATCTTGAAAAGGGCTGGCGCGACTACGAATCCCGTCGCGACCCGGGGTTTGCCGATGTCACCCATGTGGCCATTGACCGGCCCGAATGGACGCCGGGCGCAGACCTGAAAGGCCGGTCCCTGTTGCTGGTCGGCGAACAGGGCCTGGGTGATGAGGTCCTGTTCGCCAACCTCTTGCCGGACGTGCTTTCTGCCCTGGGCGATGAGGGGCGCCTGACCCTGGCCCTGGAACCCCGTCTGGTCTCCCTTTTCCAGCGATCCTTCCCCACCGCCCGGGTCGGCGCCCACGCCACCTTCAGCGTGGATGGCCATACGGTGCGGGTTATGCCTTTCCTGACCGAGGCGGATCTGGCGTCGATCGATCTCTGGGCGCCCCTCGCCTCGCCCCTCCAGCAGTTTCGGGCTTCGGTCGAGGCCTTTCCGGACCGTCCAGGATACATGCGCCCGGACCCGGCCCGCGTTGAACACTGGCGCCGGGTTCTGGCCGAGGCTCCGGCCGGCCCCAAGGTCGGATTGCTGTGGAAGAGCATGAGCCGAAAGGGCGGCAGACACCGGTTCTTTTCACCCTTCGCCCTCTGGGAACCCATTCTGAAGACGCCCGGCCTCAGTCTTGTGAATCTGCAGTACGGCGACTGCGATGAGGAACTGGCCCAGGCCAGAACCGAATTCGGTGTCGACATCTGGACGCCGCCGGGGATCGACCTGAAGCAGGATCTGGACGATGTCGCCGCCCTCACCAGCGCCCTGGACCTGACCATCGGCTTTGCCAATGCCAGCCTCAATCTGGCCGGCGCCTGCGGTGCGCCGGTCTGGCTGATTTCGCCTCAGTGCGCCTGGACCATGGTCGGCACCGAGCGTTACCCCTGGTATCCACAGGCCCGGGTGTTCCTGCCGCGATCTTTCGGCGATTGGGAACCCGTCATGCAGGACGTCGCTGTCGCGCTGACGGAAACCTTTGGCCTGGGAACGGAAGCGACATCGAAGGGTTGATTCCCGGGCCGGGCGCCGATGGCGCTTTGGTCTTGGAGCAACCTGATGTCCACAAACTCCCCACCCGGCTCCAAGCCTCCTGTCGACCCTGGCGAAGCGGCTGACGATCAGCGCGATCCGGCCGTCGAAAGACAGATCGACAAGAGCCTGAAACAGTCCTTTCCCGCCTCCGATCCTGCTCCGGTCAATCCCGGCGCGGATTGAACAGGCGGCGTCCCTTCCGCGGAGGAATTCCACGGGATTTGAACGAGTCCGTCTGGCGAGGATCGCGGTCTTTTTCGCCGCGTGGAGCAAAACCGCTTCACAGGCCCGGTTTCGCCGCTCTACTGTGCAGATTGAAACAGTTGTTCGAGGGTGGAGGTCCGTCCTCGAACGCGACCAGGCGCGGGGATGCGATGACGACGCGGTTTGAAGGCACGACCAACTATGTGGCGACGGACGACCTGAAGGTCGCGGTCAATGCCGCCATCGCCCTGCAGCGGCCGCTGCTGATCAAGGGCGAGCCCGGCACGGGCAAGACCGTCCTGGCCGAAGAGATCGCCAAGGCCCTCGGCGCGCCCTTGATCACATGGCACATCAAGTCGACGACCAAGGCTCAGCAGGGCCTCTACGAGTATGACGCCGTAACCCGCCTGCGGGACAGCCAGCTGGGCGACGAGCGGGTCAAGGACGTCCGCAACTACATCAAGAAGGGCAAGCTCTGGGAGGCCTTTGAGGACTCCAGTGTTCGCCCCGTGCTGCTGATCGACGAAATCGACAAGGCCGACATCGAATTCCCCAACGACCTGTTGCAGGAACTCGACCGGATGGAATTCTACGTCTACGAGACCGATGAAACCATCAAGGCCAAGGTTCGCCCGGTGGTGATCATCACCTCGAACAATGAAAAGGAACTGCCGGACGCCTTCCTGCGCCGCTGTTTCTTCCACTACATCAAGTTCCCGGACGAGCAGACGATGAACGCCATCGTCGAGGTCCACTATCCGGGGATCAAGCAGAAGCTGGTCGCCGAGGCCCTGCGCATCTTCTACGACATGCGCAAGGTTCCGGGTCTCAAGAAGAAGCCCTCCACCAGCGAACTGCTCGACTGGCTGAAGCTTCTGATGGTCGAGGATATCGACGAAACCACCCTGAAAGAGCGCGATCCCACCAAGCTGATCCCGCCGCTCCACGGCGCCCTGCTCAAGAACGAGCAGGATGTGCATCTGTTCGAGCGTCTGGCCTTCCTGGCCCGCCGCGAAGGCTCCGGCGCGGGTCGCCCCGGACAATAGGTCTGCTGCAGGACGGCGCGGCCTGAACGGCCGCGCCTTACAGCGAATTCACTGGAATCGCGACCCGGCTGGCGTAACCCTGCCTTCAAGAAAATCTTGAGGTAAGCCCCATGAACCGGATCGTCCTGCTCGCCGCTGGCTGCTGCGTCCTTGCCCTTGCAACGGGCTGTGAGAGCCGCGAGGCCTATCGAGCCAAGCGCGCCGAACGTGAAGCGGTCAAGACCATCAGCAAGCTCGACTGTCCGGAAGCCCAGGGCGAACTCAAGCGCGTCAGTGTCGCGCCCGACGGCAAGTCCTGCAGCTACAACGGCAAGGATGTCGAGGTCACCCTCCGGCTGGTCAGCTTCACGGGTGACCCGGCCGAAGCCCTCAAGCCGATCGAGGCCGAGCTTCGCGCCTTGATGCCGCCGGAGCCTGACGCCCAGGCCGCGCCGACGCCACCCCAGCCCCCGGCAGCGCCAGGACAGCCCCAGGCGACGTCGAAGGAAACCGTGAAGCTGCCCGGAATGACGGTCGAGACTGAAACGGGTGAAAACGTCGATAGGGCCCATGTCCGGATGCCCGGGATCAAGATCGAAGCCGACGGGGACAATGCCAAGGTCGAGGTTGCCGGCATCAAGATCGAAGCCAAGGACAATGAGAACGAAGTCAGGATCACCCGCGAGCGCTGGAGTGAGGACGAAGACAATCAATTGGCGGTCAATGCCAGCGGCGGCGATGTCACGGTCGAGGGCGGAAAGAACGGCCTGCGGATAGGCGGCGGCAAGAAGCAGGGCTTTCGCAGCACCTTCATCAAGGCCACGGATTCAGCCTCCAGCGCCTTTACGGGCGTGGGATACGAGGCCCGGGGCCCCAGATCAGGCCCCCTGGTCGTGGCTGTCGTAAAGTCCAGGTCAAAGACTCAGAACGGCAAGTCTGACAGCTTTTTCCGTGACGTCGGCGCCCTCGTCAGACACAACGTCGGCGGTTGAGTCAGCCCGGCGGGGTGGCAGCCCCGCCGGCTGACTTCACAGTGGCGCGACTTCCGTGACCTTGTAGGTCAGCATCCGTCCCTGCTCGTCCGCCACAGAGACATAGTCTCCGACCACGAACTGGTGGTCGCCCAGCTTGTGGACCGCCTCGTCGTCAGTATCCGACTGATCATCATAGTCGAAATACCAGGCAGAGCTGCGATGCGCGAGACGCCCCATAGTCGCCTCGGCATCAGGTGCGAACCGTCGAACCACGCTTTCGGCCCTCGCCTTCTGGAAGGCGGCAAGGTCGAGCTTTCCAGAGGCGTCCAGCGGAGCGGTCAGGGTGTAGCCCCGGTGATCATCACCGTCCGCAAACTCGGTGCCCGGATTGCGGGCTAGACGCATGACGATTCGTGACAGTGACATGGGACGTCGCCTTCTTCATGAAAGGAATCAATGAGAGAGAAACAGCGACGGGCCGTCATTGTTGAGCAGGGTCCGCGTCGTTCCGCCAAAGATGTATTCCTGCAGGCGGGGATGGCCAAAGGCCCCGGCCACCAGCAGGCCAGCGCCCAGGCGTCTGGATGCCGCCAGCAGTATTTGTGCCGCGTCTCCGGATTCCGGCAGGGTCTCGAGCTCGGAACTTACGCCGCGATCGGCCAGAAAGGTTCTCAGGCGCTCGCCATCGAAACTGCGGGACGAGGCTGACGGGGCGCAGATTATCACCACCCGCGAAGCTTTTTCCAGAAGTGGCAAGGCCGTTCGCGCCGCGCGGCTGGCTTCCTTGCCGCCGTCCCAGGCCACCACGACCACCCCGTCGGGAGTCAGGCCTGGCCTGGCGACCAGGGTCGGGCGCTGTTCGTCGGCGACCATCTGCTGAAAGGCTTCGGCCAGCGGCCCGCGCCCGCGCGCCGCTTCATTGTTGAACACCACCAGATCCGACAGTCGTCCTTCCATGGACAGCCCCGCCCAGACCGGCGTCTCCAGGGCGATCAATCGCGCCTTGGCGTAGCCACAGGCGGAGACGGCGGCTTGAGCCGCTTTCTGACCTTCGGCGGCAGCCTCCTTCAGACTGTCCATGGCGGTGATCTGCACGCCCCCCATGAAGCCCTCACCCATCCAGGGCATGAGGTCGGCAATATCGGCGGGGGCATGGACGGCTGCCAGTTCGGCGTTGAACGCCGCTGCGATACCCGCTGCGGCCGCCAGGACGTCCCGGTCTCCCGCCCCGCCCGCCATCGGCGCCATGATACGTGCCCAACTCATTCTCGGATCTCCCTTGGATCGGCATTTGAGGGTGATACCCCCTACCCGTCGTTGATCTTTGTCAAGCAATGGCCCAGTGCTGCCCGCCGACCGAATGACAGGAACGATCAAGTGGCCAAAGGGCTGCGCAGCAAATCGCCCCCCCGCGCCTGGCAACGCATGCTCTCCGGCCGGCGACTGGACCTGCTCGACCCGTCGCCCATGGACATCGAGATCGAGGACATCGCCCACGGACTGGCCAGAGTAGCGCGATGGAACGGCCAAACCCTCGGCGAACACGGGTTTTCCGTCGCCCAGCACTCCGTGGTCGTCGAAGAGATCGCCGTCCATATCCAGCCGGACCTGGAGCCCCGCTGGCGTCTGGCCGCCCTTCTCCATGACGCATCGGAATACGTCATCGGCGACATGATCAGTCCGTTCAAGGCCGCTCTGGGGGTCTCCTACAAGGATTTCGAGGAGCGTCTCGAGTTTGCGATCCATGCCCGCTTCGGACTGCCCGCCCGGACCCCGCCAGCGATCAAACGCTTGATCAAACAGGCCGACCGGGCCTGCGCCTTCTTTGAGGCCACGCAACTGGCCGGGTTTTCCGTGGAGGAATCTCTCGGATTTTTCGGCGCGCCACCGGCCGGCTACAGCCTGACAATTCACCCCTTGCCCGCCGCCGAGGCTCAGCAGCGCTATGTGCAACGGTTTCACCTTCTGTCCGAAGCGGCAGGCTATGAAACGGGCGACCGCGCCTTCAGCTCCGAGTAGCTAGACAGTCCCGGACGCGCGGCCTTGCGGACGGGTTTGGACAGCCGACATTTTCCGCTAGGACAACGGCATGACCCTGTCTGTCGTCATTGGGCTTTCGGCCGTGATCATCGCTGTGCGGGACGGGGAGGCTGTCGTCCTGACGGTTCGGCCGCACGACGCCGTGACAGACCGGATATCTCCTCTTGCCGGTCTTCCCTTCGGCCCCTTCGATCCTGGGGGACACAGAACCTTCGAACTGGCGTTGCGGGACTTCGTCAACGCCCAGACAGGCTTTGACCTCGGCTATGTCGAGCAGCTCTATACCTTCGGCGACAAGGGCCGTGACGCCCCGCGCGCCGAAGTCGGCGCTGGCGCGGCCCGCGTCGTCTCGGTCGGCTATCTGGCCCTGACTCCCACAGCGACCGACAGTCTCGCCCCCGACACCGTCTGGTCCAGCTGGTCGCGTTTCTTTCCCTGGGAGGACTGGCGGAAAGGAAGGCCCGAACTGATCGATGACGGGATCTCTCCGGCCCTGATGACCTGGGCAGGTCAGGATCCCGTTCGGCTCGCCAGGGCGCGGCTGGCCTTCGCACTGGACGGCGCGGCCTGGAACGAGGAGCGGGTCCTGGAGCGCTATGAACTGCTCTACGAGGCTGGCCTCGCGCCCGAGGCGGCCCGCGACCGTTCCAGGGCCCAGGGCCGGGATCCGCCTGAACCTGCCGCCCTTTCGGCAGCCTTGGGCGAGCCCATGATCTCGGATCACCGTCGCATCCTGGCGACGGGGCTCGGCCGGATTCGCGGCAAACTGAAGTATCGCCCTGTCGTGTTCGAGGTCATGCCAGCGGAGTTCACGCTGTCTGCGCTGCAGCGGACGGTCGAGGCGGTGGCGGGCATACCCCTGCACAAGCAGAACTTCCGCCGCGTGGTCGAGCGAACCGACCTGGTGGAGGGCCTTGGGCGCATGGACGCCGACACCGGCGGTCGCCCGGCGGAACTCTTCAGATATCGCCGGGAAGCCCTCAGGGAACGGCCGGCTCCGGGTCTTTCGCTTCCGGGGGTGCGGGACTAGCCGCAGGTGAACTGGCAGCAGCCTGACTGGCCGCCCAGCGGGCCTTGAGGCTTTTGCTGGTGTCCCTGGACCCGTCCGGGCTCCAGCCTGGCGGACCAAACAGGTATCCAAGGACATCCCGGACCGACCTGACGGTCACCAGGTCCCGGCCAATCGCCATCCATTCGTGAAAGGCGACGCGCAGGATATTGAAATCACCCAGATTTCGGACGATGCCGTAGCGGCAGGGCTCGTCATCCCGTTCCGCCACAAAGGTGCCGAACATACGGTCCCAGATGATCAGGATGCCGGCATAGTTTGAGTCCAGATAGCGTGGGTTTCGGGCGTGGTGAACGCGGTGGTGGGACGGTGTGTTGAATACAGCCTCGAACCAGGCCGGCATTCTGCGGACCGCTTCGGTGTGCACCCAGTACTGATAAACCAGACTGATCCCCTTCTGGATGGCGATCATGGCCGGCGGAAAGCCCAGCAGGACAAGGGGAACCCATAGCAGCCAAGTCCCGGCCAGGCCGCCCGTCCAGGTCTGTCGCAGGGCTGTGGACAGATTGTAGTGCTGAGATGTGTGGTGGTTGACATGGCTGGCCCACCAGAACCGCCGTTCGTGCGCCAGGCGGTGAAACAGGTAGTAGACCAGATCTTCGAGGAAGAAGATGGCGATCCAGGCCCACCAGGCCGTCATCGGAATATCGAACAGGCGGTACTGGTAGGCCCACAGGCTGACGGCGAAAATGGCCCCGCCCGTCAATAACCCCGCCACTGTACTCCCCAGCCCCATAAAGAGCGAGGTGGCGGTGTCCCGGGCCTCATAGTTCGCCTTGATCCTTCCCATTCGGGCCAGAACGATTTCCCCGATGATGGTCAGGACGAAAATCGGGATGGCCAGGGTGACGGGGTCGAAGGCCGGCTTGAGAGGATCGAGGGTCATGCGAAGGGCTCAGCTTCCGGAGCGGCGGGCGGCCAGGGGTTGACGCCGCTGACGGCGAGGGAAAGCCGCGGCGCTGCTGCTTCCCTGAAACGAAGACGGACCCGGCCGCTGCGGATAGGACTGGCCAGCGCCGCCTCCCAGGACATGTCCCTCGCCACCCAGCTATCCCCCAGCCTCGCCAGAATCAGGGCCTCATCTCCGGATCGGGAGATAGCTCCGGCCCCGTCCGCGGCAAGCCAGACAAGGTCGACGGTCTTGCCCGGAAACTCGACAGCCAGCCGATCCCGCGCCGCAGGCTCGTCAAGGGGTGGGCAGGGCCTGGGAATCCTCGCCCAGGCAGCCAATGCCACCATGCCGACAATGGCGATCACCGATCCGATCAGCTGGATTGTCGCGCCATTCATGTGAAACCCGCTCCCCTGGACCGAGTGTCATTGCCCAAGGCAGGACGTCAATGAAAAAGACCCCCGCCAGTCGGCGGGGGTCCTCATCAGGTCCGGGGCTTGCCGCCGAAGCTGGAGCTAGAATTTCCGGACATAGCTGACCCCGACGACGTCGGCGTCGCCGTTGTCGAAATCATGCCGGGTGAAATCAACGCGCAAGCCATCCTTCTCGGTGAAGAAGTACTGGCCGCCCACGCCATAGTTCCAGCTTTCACCATCTGCGGAGCCGGCGACGAAGGGACCGGAAACATCGACTTCACTCTTGCCGTATCCGACCCGGGCAAAGAGGTCGGCATTGGGCGCGACCGGCAGATAGCCAACGCCGTAGATCGCCGCCTGATAGTTGAGGTCGACATCATACCTGGTCCCGGCGACCTTGAAGTCGTCGCCCTTGACGCCGCCGGCCAGTTCGCCCTCGACGCCCAGATACTGACCGTAACGCGCGCCGATCCGGCCCTGGATGGTGCCGAGATTGGCCCCGTCGGGGTCTGTGTTGGCATAGCCGGCGGTCCCGTAGACCGAAACGGGCTGGTCCTGCGCCATGGCTGGCGCGGCAATCGAAACCGCTGCAACGGCGGCCATGATCATGAGAGATTTCATTATTTTATACTCCTGAGTTCACTTTTCGCTTCACCCCTCCCGCACCCCTAGATGGGATCGAAAGGAGGCGACGGAACGGCCGTTCGAAGGAGCGAATGAGGCAGCCATGTTGCGTTGCAACAAAGACACAGCAGGGGGCGTGACGCGGGCCGGCCACGTGCTATCAAGGGGCCAGACAATAACGACGCTGGCGCGCAGAAACCGCCGCAATCCAGGAACACTCAAACCGTGCACAAGGCCGTCATCGCCGCGACCGGGCTCTTCACGCCCGAACAGAGCATTTCCAACACCGAACTGGTCGAAGCCTTCAACAGCTTCGTCGAACGCTTCAACCAGTCCAACGCTGCCGCCATCGCTGCGGGAGACGTTCAACCGCTGTCGCCCTCCTCGCCGGAGTTCATTGAAAAGGCCTCGGGCATCAAGTCACGCTTTGTCCTCGACAAGGCCGGGATTCTCGACCCTGACGTCATGACTCCGCTCCTGCCCGAGCGGCCGAACGAGGAGATCTCGGTGCTGGCGGAGATCGCCGTGAAGGCTGCTCGCCAGGCCATCGCCGCCTGGGGAAAGGACGTCTCGCAGATCGGCGCCGTGCTCTGCGCCGCTTCGAATATGCAGCGCGCCTATCCGGCCATGGCCATTGAGGTCCAGCAGGCCCTCGGCATCGAGGGCTTTGCCTTTGACATGAACGTGGCCTGCTCGTCCGCCACCTTTGGCATCAAGACCGCAGCCGATTTCATCGCGTCGGGCTCGGCCAGGGCGGTCCTCATGGTCAACCCCGAGATCTGCTCCGGACATCTGAACTTCCGGGACCGGGACAGCCACTTCATCTTCGGCGATGTGGCGACAGCGGTCATCCTGGAGCGTGAAGAAGACGCCACCGGCGGATGGGACATCCTGGGAACCCGTCTCAAGACGGTGTTCTCCAACAACATCCGCAACAACTTCGGCTTCCTCAATCGCACTGCGCCAGAAGGCATTGGCGCCCGGGACAAGCTCTTCGTCCAGGAGGGCCGCAAGGTCTTCCGTGAAGTGGTGCCCATGGTTTCGGACATGATCATCGAGCACGCAGCGGAACTGACCATCGATCCGGCGGCCCTCAAGCGTCTCTGGCTCCACCAGGCCAATATCAACATGAACGACATGATCGGCCGCAAGGTCCTGGGCCGGGATCCCGGGCGGGACGAGAACGTCATCATCCTGGACGACTACGCCAACACCTCCTCGGCCGGCTCGATCATCGCTTTCCACCTGCACAATGACGGGTTCAGCCCGGGCGATACGGGGCTGATCTGCAGCTTTGGAGCGGGCTATTCGGCCGGAACGGTTTTTGTTCGCAAACGCTGAACTCGAACAGCAGCCCGGCTTTGAAACTGTCATGCTCCGGCGGTATTCGAATGGCATCGGCCGAGAGTGAAATGACCATGACCCGTCTGCTTCAGCATCGTTTCGCTCTGTCCCGCCGGCATCTGTTCCAGTTTGCCGGCGCGGCTGCGGCGGGCGGCTTTGCCCTGACCCTGGACGAGCGCCCTGCTCTCGCCCAGGCGGTCTTTTCCGACTACCCGTTCCAGCTCGGGGTTGCGGCTGGCGATCCGGCCGCCGACGGGTTCGTCATCTGGACGAGACTGGCGCCGCGGCCGCTGGAGCGGGATCGCGGCATGCCGGCCCAGGCCGTCGAGGTCGCCTGGGAAGTCGCGTCCGATGTCGGATTCAAGACCATCCTCCAGTCCGGCAAGGCCCTGGCCCGCCCGGAACTGGGGCATTCGGTCCATGTCGAGGTGGCGGGACTGTCGCCGGCGACCGTCTATTTCTATCGGTTCTTCGCCGGCCGAGAGGAAAGCGCGCGGGGGCGTGTCCGCACCCTGCCCACCGCGACAGCAGCCGTCTCATCCGCGCGTTTCGGCATTGCCGGCTGTCAGCATTTCGAACAAGGCAGCTACATCGCCCATCGCAAGCTGTCTGAAGAGTCGCTGGATTTCATCTTCTTCTATGGCGACTACATATATGAAGGGCGCAGCGCCCGGACCCGCAATGCCGCCGGCGGCCCCTACGAAAATCCGCGCCAGCATCTGGGTGACGAGATCTACAGCCTGGACGACTATCGCAGGCGCTATTCGCAGTACCGCATGGACCCTGATCTGCAGGCCGCTCATGCCTCGACCGGCTGGTTTGTCGTCTGGGACGATCACGAGACGGACAACAACTGGGCCGCCGACCTGGATCAGGACGGCACGTCCCCCGCCCTTTTCAACCTGCGCCGCCAGGCCGCCGCCCAGGCCTATTACGAGTTCATGCCGTTGCGGCTGACCTCGCTGCCGGTGGGACCATCGATGCAGATCTACCGTCGGGCGACGTTCGGCGACCTGATGTCCCTGCAGTTTCTCGACACCCGTCAGTATCGATCCGACCAGCCCTGTGGCGACAAATGGGGCGTTTGTGGTGAGCTGGACCGGCCCGAAGCGGAAATGATGGGGCTACGACAGGAAAAATGGCTCTACGAGGGTCTTTCGGCCTCAAGGGCCCGCTGGAACGTGCTGGCCCAGCAGGTGATGGTCATGGATCTCGATCGCGATCCCGGCCCGCAATATGTTGCCAATATCGACAGCTGGGGTGGCTATCGAACACCTCGGGCCCGACTTCTGAAGGCCCTCCGGGATCGCCGCGTGGCCAACCCGATCATCCTGACCGGTGACGAACATCAGAACTATGCCGGCCAGGTGTTCCTCGACAGCGCCAATCCCGAGGGCCCGCCGATCGCGGCGGAATTTGTCACCACCTCGATCAGTTCAGGCGGGGACGGCATGGACCAGCGGCCGGACATGGTGAAGGTCCAGGCCGCCAACCCTGCGCTCAGGTTCAACAACGCCCAGCGCGGCTATGCCGTTTGCGATGTGACGCCGGATCGCTGGGAGACGTCCTTCAAGGTGATGGACCGGATCACTGATCGCGGCGGCACGCTCAAGACCCGCGCAACAGCGACCGTCGCCGCCGGTTCATCCATCATCGCGATCTCCTGAAGACCCTGCATCCCCGTTGCCTTGAGCAGGAACGCAGGGTCTGGAGCAACGGACGGTCATCCGTCACGACCGTCTAGCGCGGGCCTCCACCGTGCCCGTAGCCCTCACCATAGCGGGGCCCGGAATCCCGGCTGGCGCTCCGGAACTGGTACACAAGGCGGTCGAGGCGCTCATGGAGGTCGGCGGCTTCCCACCGGCTGATCCGGCCATCATAGAGATAGCGGCTTTCGATCCGGCGGATCGACCACAGGGTCTCACGCATGCGCTGCGCTTCCCAAGGCCTCAGGTCGCCGGAATACTGGGCCCGGGCAATCCATTCCCGAAGCCGGGCCTGCCGCACAGGAATTGGGGCTCGCCCCGGGCCGGCCTGATCACGGTAGCCGCCGCCATAGGGACCGCTCCCGGGGCCATTGTGGTGACCGCCCGCTCCATATCCACCGGCCGAATATCCGCTATGGGAACGTTCGCCGTTGTAGGGCTGGGCGGCGGCGGGAAGGGCGGTCGCCATGACCGCGAGGGCGGCAAGAGATGCCATGAGCTTGTTCATCGCTGGTTCCTTTCCTTTTCCATCATCGCCGGTGCGGCGACAGGTGAAGAAAAGCAGATCCGTCCTGACTTGATGCTGAGGCGATTGTTGTTTTCAGTTCATCCGTTCGGCTCATGTCCGTGCTTGAGCGATAGACTGACGCTGGCAGCGATCATCACGCGGACCAGGCCGATAAAACTTGATTTTTTTGGGGAAGGTGTCGGCTGACCTTGCGCCCGATACAGAGGGGCTGGGGGGGCTGTTCAGGATCCGCACCGGGGCCGATCAGCCGACATTCAGGAGACTAGCGGCCGGTTGTGGCCGTGGGTGGCCCGGATTGGGGCCGTTTCTGGGCCATTTTCGTGATCGGGAAAGCACAGTCTCCAGGTCAAGAGAAGGGGTGTGGCCTGCCCCTGTTGCGACAGGCCAATTTTGGCCGAATAGTGTTGCTCAACGGTGGTCATTCCGGTGGTCACCGGGGCGTGGGGCCCTCCGCGGCGCCTCCGAAACTGAAAGGTTTCGCGCGGTTTGATCGAGGCGGCGAAGGCGGCTCTCCGGAGCCGCCTTTTCTGCGTCTGGAACTCGACGTTCACGAACCATATAGACACGGGATGCCTGGGCTGGAGGATCGGTTGCGCGTTCTTATTCTGGTGTTGTCGCTTTTGGCCCTTGCGGGGACGGCCCAGGCCGATCCGCTCCGCCAGACCAAGGCGCCCTTCGAGGACAAGTTCCGCCAACTCGAAGGCGAGGACTGGCCGACCCCGACCGACTATCGCAACGCTGCCGGCAGTCCCGGCTATCGCTACTGGCAGCAGAAGGTCGACTACAGGATAGAGGCGCGCCTGGATGAAGCGGCTCGCACGATCAGCGGCAAGGGCGAAGTCCGCTATGTCAACAATTCGCCCGACGAAATGCGCTACCTCTGGCTCCTCCTCGACCAGAACCGGTTCAAGCGCGACAGCCTGTCGGAGCGGTCGTCGACGGTCGCCGGCGGCGGCAAGATCAGTTTCACGGCCGTTCGGCGCGCCAAGCGGTTTCAGGACTGGGAGGGCGGCTTCTCGAACCTGAAGATCCTCGGGGCAGACGGCAAGCCGCTGCGCTTCACCGTTGTCGACAGCCTGATGCGGATCGATCTGCCCACGCCGCTGAAGTCTGGAGAAGCGACGACTTTCCGAATGGAATGGACCTTCCCGATGATCGAGACCCGGGTGGTCGGCGGTCGCGGCGGATACGAGTGCTTCACCAAGCCGGGCGAGGACGGCAACTGCCTGTTTCTGGCCTCGCAATGGTTTCCCCGTCTGGCGGTCTATTCGGACTACGAGGGCTGGCACAACAAGGCCTTTCTGGGGTCGGGTGAATTCACCCTCGAATTTGGCGACTATGACGTCAGCCTGACCGTTCCCGATGACCATGTGGTCAGTTCGACCGGCGTGCTCCAGAACGGCGAGACGGTCCTCAGCCCGGCCCAGCGTGACCGGCTGGAGCAGTCCCGCACCGCCAGCCAACCGGTTTATGTCGTCACGCCCGCCGAAGCCGCCCTGGCGGAAAAAGGCAAGCCGACCGGGGTCAAGACCTGGCGCTTCCAGGCCCGCAATGTTCGGGATTTTGCGTTCGCGACGTCGCGCAAGTTCATCTGGGATGCGATCGGCGTCAAACAGGATGACCCGGACAATCCGCTCGTCATGGCCATGAGCTTCTTCCCCAAGGAAGCCCGGCCGCTCTGGGACGCCTATTCGACCAAGGCCATCGCTCACACCATCCGGGTCTATGGCGATTTCGCCTTCCCCTACCCCTACCCCGTCGCCCAGTCCGTGAACGGCCCGGTTGGCGGGATGGAGTATCCGATGATCACCTTCAACGGTCCCCGGCCGTTGAAGGACCGCAAGACGGGCGAGCTGACCTATACCGAACGGGCCAAGACCGGGCTGATCGGCGTGGTGATCCATGAGGTTGGCCACATCTGGTTTCCCATGGTCGTCAACTCCGATGAACGCCAATGGACCTGGATGGACGAAGGGCTGAACACCTTCCTGCAGTTCCAGGCCGAGCAGCGTTGGGATGAAATGTTCCCGAGCCGGCGGGGCGATCCCAAGGACATCGTTGAATACATGATTTCCAGGGACCAGGTCCCGATCATGGTCCAGTCCGACAGCCTGCTGCAGTTCGGCTCCAACAGCTACGCCAAGCCGGCCACGGCGCTGGTTGTCCTTCGCGAGACCGTCCTCGGGCGTGAACTGTTCGACTATGCCTTCAAGGAATATGCCCGGCGCTGGCGGTTCAAGCGTCCGACGCCCTATGACTTCTTCCGGACCATGGAGGAAGCCTCCGGCGTGGACCTCGACTGGTTCTGGCGCGGCTGGTTCTATTCCACCGACCATGTCGACATCTCCCTCGACAGGATCGTCCAGGCCCGGATCGACAGCGGCGATCCCGAGACCGAAAAAGGCCTGAAGCGCGAACTGGCCAAGGATGACCCCCAAAGCCTCACGGACGTCGGCAATACGGCGCCCACGGTGGTGGAGCTCGATCCGACCGTTCGGGATTTCTACAACCAGACCGACGAATACACCGTCACAGATGCCGAGCGCCGCAAGGCCAGGGAGGCACGGGAACGGCTGAGCCCGGAAGAGGCTGCGGTCCTCAAGGTGAAGGACAACTTCTACCACTTCACCTTCCGCAATGTTGGCGGTCTGGTCATGCCGGTCATCCTGAAGCTGGACTTCACGGACGGCAGCACCGAGACCATCCGGATCCCGGCGGAGGTCTGGCGTCGCAATCCTGTTCAGGTCACGTGGCAATATATGACCGCCAGGACGCTGAAGAGCGCCACGGTCGATCCGCGCTGGGAAACGGCCGATGCGGACCTCAGCAACAACGTCTTCCCCCGCGCCATCACGCCCGCAACGCTCAAGCCGGAAGCCGATGAAGAATCGCCCAACCGCATGAAGGACATCGGCCTCACCGTCGGACCTGACGGCCTGGCGACCCGGCCGGCGAAAAAGGACCCAGTGCCTTGAGGCCACTTGCATTGATCATCCTGGCGGTCTGCCTGGCCGCCGCCGGCGCCGTGCAGGCCCACCGGGGGCGGTCATCGCTGACTGTGGTGGAGGTCAACGCCGCCACCGGCGCCCTTGTCGCAACGCATCACTTCGCTGCCCATGATGTGGAACCGGCCTTGACCCTGCTGGCCCCGGACGCCCAGCCCAGCCTCGATGACCCCGACGCCATGACGGCGTTTCGCGACCATGTTCGGAACGGCTTTCGTGTGAACGGGCAGGTCCTGACCTTCAAGGCCCAACGGCTAAAGGGTGATGATGTGGAGCTCGAGTTCACCGGCAAGACCGCTGCGCCCGTCCGGAGGCTCGATATCTTCGCGGATATCCTGCCCCAGATCCAACCGGATGAGCCCCCGGAATCCCAGGTCAATGCCAGGGTGGGCTCGGCCACCCGAACCCTGATCTTCATCGGCGAGCCGACGGTTCAGTCCGTGTCCTTTGAGTGAAACACTGCCGGGTCAGGCGCCGCACAGATGATGGAGCACAATTCCGGCCGTTGTTGAGACATTGAGGGAGTCAAACCCGGCCGCCATGGGGATGGCGACCGTCTGGCATTGGTCCATCACCTCGGCTGAAAGCCCGGGCCCTTCCGCGCCCAGCAAGACCGCGACCCTGGCTGGTCGTTCCAGTCTGGACAGAGGCTGGGCGCCCGACGGCGACAGGGCCAGCGGAACCAGTCCGGCCGACCGCAGCGCGCCGACGAGATCCTGGCCCGACGCCAGGCGGGCGAATGGCGTCACAAGGATGCCGCCCACCGACACCCTGATGGCCTTTCGATAGAGCGGATCGCAACAGTCGGCGTTCAGCACGACAGCATCGACTCCAAAGGCGGCCGCGTTGCGAAAGAGCCCGCCCATATTGTCGTGATTTGCGATCCCGCTGAGCGCCAGGACCAGCGCCCGGTCGCCCAGTCCGCCCAGCAGGTCTGAAACCGTCGGTGGCGTTGACCGGCGGGCCAGCGCCAGGATTCCCCGGTGCATTGAAAACCCGGCAATCTGGTCCAGCACCGGCTGATCGGCCAGATAGACCGGGGTTTCGTCGGAAAGGTGCTCCAGGATTTCAGCCAGTCGCTCCCGCCGTCGTTCAGCGATCAATACAGACAGGGCTTCGAACCTGGGGCTCCTGGTCAGAAGGCGAAGCACCACCTCGCCTTCCGCAACGAAAAGTCCCTGTCGCCCGACCAGATCCCGTTCGCGGATATCGCGATAGCCCTCGATCCGCGGGTCCAGCGGATCGGAAATGGTGATGAACCTGGGCAAGAAAGGACCTTTCCGGTTTCGCTTGCAGCGCCGGTCAGCCGTTCCGCTACGCCGTCACACCATAGCGCGCGCCCAGTTCAGCGGTCACCGCTTCGAACTCGGCGATGGTCTCTCGGATGATCTCTGCCGCGGGCTTTACGCTGTCGATCCGGCCGGCGACCTGTCCTGACAAGGCGATGGCCGCCTCCATGTCGCCGCCGAAATAGAGGGCCAGGGCGTTGCGGAATTCACCCATTACACCATCGGCCGGAGGGGATTTCTCATAGGCCGTCGTCTTTTCGGTCCGTAGGGCGCGCAGGGCTGGCCCCGGTCCGAACCGGTTCAGGAAGACGGTGTCCGTCTCCCTGGCCTCAACAATGGCCGTCTTCCAGTTTTCATGGACCGGTGACTCCGTTGCAGACACCATGCGCGTGCCCATCTGCACCCCTTCGGCCCCCAGGGCGAAGGCGGCCGCCATGGTACGGCCATCGGTGATCCCGCCCGCTGCGATGATCGGCAGGCCGACCCTGGAACAGACCAGGGGCAACAGCACCATGGTGGCCACATCGCGCGGGTTCTTGAAGCCGCCGCCTTCACTGCCTTCGACAATCAGCCCGTCGACACCCGCCTCGACCGCTTTCAGCGCTGCAGCGAGCGAGGGCACCACATGAAAGACCGTGAGGCCGGCTTCCTTCAGCTGACCGCAATATTTGGTGGGATCGCCCGCAGAGGTCGAAACGAACTTGACCCCCTGATCGATGACGAACTTCACGATGTCCGGATCCCGGACAAAGGCCTGGGCGACATTGACGCCGAACGGCTTTTCCGTCAGCTGCCGCATCTTGACGATTTCGCCGCGCACCCCTTCCAGGTCGCCCGACGAGGTCTCGATAATCCCCATGGCGCCGGCATTGGAAACAGCGGAGGCCAGCTGGGCCCGCGCGATCCAGCCCATGGGGGCCTGCACGATCGGATACTGAACGCCCAGCATCTCGGTTATGCGATTGCGGATCATGGTTTCGTCCCTGTCCCTGTTTTCGAAGCGTTGGAAGTCAGCGGGTCACGTCTGACAGTGCGAAAGCCGATATGGGAACTGCCCGTATCCGGCGGCCCTGGCTGGCGGGCGGAAGGCCTGTAACGCAGACAGTAGTTGTCGGCGCACAGGAAGGACCCGCCCTTGACCAGGCGGGCCCCGCCTTCAGGACCGAAAAGGTAGAGACCCCGGGTCCATTCCCAGACGTTGCCGGACATGTCCGACAGGCCATAGCCGCTGGGCGGATAGCATCCGACTGGCGCCGACCGCGCCTTGTAGCCATCATCGGCCGTGTCGATGGCAGGGAAGACGCCTTGCCAGTAGTTGGCCCTCGGCTGCTTGGGATCGGGCGGGCTGTCTCCCCATTCGTAGCGCGCATCCGTCAGTCCGGCGCGGGCGGCGAACTCCCATTCGGCCTCGGTCGGCAGATCACGGCCCAGCCATCGGGCATAGGCCAGGGCGTCCTCATAGGCGATGTGAACGACCGGATGGCGCTCAAGACCCTTCAGATCGCTCCCCGGCCCCCTGGGATGCTTCCAGCTGGCGCCGTCCGTGACCCGCCACCAGAGCGAAGGGTCCCCGGAGCCAAGCGCTTCGGCCCCCACGAACACCAGCGAGGATGGCTTCAGTTTTTCGGGCGGGACCCCCGGATACAGCGCCGGATCTGGCTGGCGTTCGGACAGGGTCACGTAGCCGGTCGCCGCCACAAAGGCGGCAAACTGGCCATTTGTCACTTCGGTCCGGTCGATGGAGAACGGTGCGACGGTCACTTCGCGCGGCGGGCCTTCATCGCCATGCATGCCCTTGGCGCCCATGACAAACCGGCCGCCGGCAAGCTGGACGTCTCCGACCGGCTGCGGACCGCAGGCCCGCTCCGCCGGGGCTGGCGGCTTCGGCGCGCAGGCGCAAAGCACCAGGAGCATCACAAAAACCAGCCCGCGAAATCTCATTCCGGCCCGACCACGCGCTCGACCAGCGCCGACATGGTTGCCGTTGCCAGATCCGGCCGCAGGCCCTGATCGATGCGAAGTCTGCGCCAGCTGTCAAAGCTCATGGCCAGGTCCAGCATCTCGACCAGCATCTCGTCGGCCAGCACATCGGCCGGCAGCAAGGCCAGAGCTATGTCGCGCTGCATTCGGACAAACTGGGCGTGTTCCTTCTGCAGGAAGGGCGACCGCGTGCGATGGGCGTCGCCAGCCAGCTGCATGGGCATCAATTCTTCGAAAAGTCGCGCCCGGCGCTGGATGAGCGCACGGAGCTGCTCGCGCCAGGTTTCACCGGTAATCGGGGCCGCAGCGAGCGGCGCAAGCCGCCGCAGCATCATGTCCTGCATGACCCGGTACAGGCCGTCCATATCCTTGAACAGGCGGAACACCGTCCGCAGGCCAACCCCTGCCCGCTCGGCCACCGCTTCGGCAGGCGGTGTTGTGTGACCTTCTCGCACAAGTTCGATCATGGCGGCGACGATTCGCTCGCGACTGGCCTCCGCCCGCCGTCGACGACCGTCGAGGGTCACCGGTTCCTCTGTCATATCAGTGTCATCAAGGATCATGACCTACGCCATTGACGATCTCTGGGGCGACTGTCCAGCCGCCTGCCGGTCGCGGCCATGATCGGCAGTGGAATAGCCGCAGGCGCAGGCCGCTCCATCGGCGCGTCAAGCAGGCTGCGAACATCGCTGTCCGCCAACCATTCGGTCACGGTGACCTTCGAACTTTCCTCGAGAGCTCCGAAGCGCAGACGCATCCTCTGAAATCGCCAGACCCGGTAGGGACTGACAGATGTCGTGAAGTCGGCGTCAAACTGTCGAAACCGGGCCTCGGCGCGTCCCTCGTTCCAGGCCCGTTCGTGCGCCATCAACATCGGCAAGAACCGTTCAACGATGGACCGCGCCAAACCCTCCAGCCCGGCCGGCGCACCGGATGGCTGGATTGCAGACCGAAACTTTTCAGGATCCAGAGCCCAGAGCCGCTGCGTCCAGGCCAGAACCGCAGGCGCCCGCGACGCCATGATGGCGGCCGGAGTGGGGTCTTGCGCGAAATGCCGGAACAGCCCGCCAAACAGCCCGAAATCGGCTTCTGTCGGCCGATCTCCCATCACAAAATCCCGGCTCGCCAGGGCCGGTTCAAGCGCATCGAGCACCGACAGGTACTCCGCCTCTACGGCCTGCCGATTGGCCGGAGTCACTCCGTCCCCGGCCAGATAGACCCGCTTCTGCCGACTGATCACAATGAGCGACTTGATCCAGAGCGGCAGTGGCAGGTCGGACAGCATGGTCCGGGCGATCTGTTCTCCGCGCAGACGCCGGTCCGGCGCATGGGCCCATCGATAATAGAGCGCCGGTCGCCAGAGTTGCTCGTCGCCAAAGTCCTCGATCAGCCCGGCAATGAAGGCCGCCGCCGGATCAGCCGGCGTGATCGCCGGGTCCGGCAGGACATGTTCCAGATACTCGATGATCCTCGGGGTATCGGTAAGCCACCCCTCGGGCGTCTCGATCTGCGGCATCCAGGCAACGCCGGTGGCGGTTGCGCAGAGCCGCAGATCGGCGGCGGTCATCTCGATCAGCCGGTAGGGCACCCCCTTGGCCCGCAGATAGGCTTCAATCTTGCCCGTGAAATAGGACAGGGACAGGCCATGTACCTGCCAGACCTCAGACATGCCCAAACCTCTCCCCTCCCGTTGCAAGGCGCTCTGGGCCAAAGCCGGCGCCCCTCCTTGGGACGTTGACAACAGCCTGAGCCTTCACGCGCCCCCGATGAAGTCGTTGATCAGGGCGGCGATCTCTTCCGGCCTGTCCTCCTGAAGGAAATGTCCGCCGCCCTGAATGATCCGATGAGGCTGTCCCCGGGCGCCCGGCACCCTTTCCTGGAAGATGGTTTCTCCGCCGCCGGTGACAGGATCGCCGTCACTGAAGGCGGTCAGGAACGGCTTTTCGAATTGGCTCAGCACCTCCCACGCCTGGCGATTTTCCTTGGCGCTGGGATGCTCCGGCGTGATCGGCACGAAGGTGGGGAAGATCCGCGCTGCCGTCTTGTGGTCCTCGGTCGGGTACGGCGCATCATAGGCGGCTATCTCGGCTTCGGTCAGGGCGCGCTGGGACCCCATGTTGACGAAGGCGCCGGCCGGAAAGACCGGCATCTTCTGGCTGACTTCCAGCCATTGCATGAACCCGGGCGTCGCCCCCGTGCCGATGGGAAGCCCCGTATTGGCGACGATGACCCTTGCAAACCGATCAGGAAAGGCGGCGACCAGCCGCAGGCCGATCAGGCCGCCCCAGTCCTGGCAGAACAGGGTGATATCCCGGAGGTCCAGTTCGAGCAGCCAGGCGCTCATCCAGCGCACATGGGCCTCGTAGCTGTAGTGTTCCTTTTCGACCGGCTTGTCGGAGCGTCCAAAGCCGATCAGGTCCGGGGCCAGAACCCGATGGCGGCCGGACAGGCCCGGGATGATCCTGCGATAAAGATAGGACCAGGACGGCTCGCCATGCATCAGCAGGACTGGATTGGCCGAGCGCGGCCCCTCGTCCAGATAGGCTAGCCGCAAGGGGTCGCCGCCGTCGAACGGGACCATTGTATAGTGCGGCTTGAACGGAAAATCCGGCAGGGATTCGAAGCGGTCGTCAGGGGTGCGAAGAACGGTCAAGATGGCGGCTCCAGGGGCCACTTGACGGCCCATCACAATTTGGCATTAATTGTGTCAATAGTTTTGCCCACGTCAAGTCGTGCGGGGCAGGTTTTCGGGGGGTTATGGATGGCCGGACAGTGTGCGGGCGCCGAGAGCGTCCTCTATTTCCATCAGGCCGACGACCCCTACAGCCACCTCGCCGTCCAGATGCTGGCCAGGCTTGAACAGACCTATGACCTGCCCTTCAAGGCTTGTCTGGTCTCGCCGCCCCTCGACAGCGCCGCGCCGGATCGTGAGCGGCTGTCGAAATGGAGCCTGACGGATGCCCGCCGGCTGGCCAGGGCTCATGGTCTTTCCATGCCACAATCGGCGGTCCGGCCATCCGAGGCCCGCATATCCATGGCGCAGGAGGCTCTGGCAGCAGCCCTGGAACAACCGGACTTTGCCAGGATCGCCGAGGCAATCGGGGAGGCCCTGTGGTCGGCCGATGACGCCGGGCTTGCCACCTTCCCCAGGTCACCAGCCCTGCCCGGCATGGAGGCTGCCGCCGAGCTGCGCCAACAGCTGGGGCACTACCTCGGGGCCGTCTTTCACTATGACGGGCAGTGGCATTGGGGACCGGATCGTCTCCACTACCTGGAGGCCCAGCTGGCGGGCCAGCGTCGGCCAGGAACCGAGCCGGTTGCCAGACTCTTGCAGGAATCCGACCGAACCGATGTCCAAAGTCCCGTGACGCTGGACTTCTTCCTGTCCTTCAGAAGCCCCTATACCTACCTTGCCGCCCGCCGGGCCCGGGCCCTGGCGAGCCGCTATGGCGCGACTTTTCGCCTCCGTCCTGTCCTGCCGATGGTCATGCGCGGCCTGCCCGTGCCCCGGGAAAAGCAGGTCTATATCGTACGCGACTGCTGGCGCGAGGCGATGCGCATGGGCATTGCCTTTGGCCGCAGCGTCGACCCTGTCGGACTGGGTGTCGAACGTGGAATGGGCGTCCTGGCGCGGGCCATGAGCCTTGGCAAGGGCGAGGACTTCGCGGAGTCCTTCCTGGCCGGAGCCTTCTCCGAAGCCATCGACGCAACAACTGATGAAGGCCTGATGGCGATGGCCTCCCGAGCAGGCCTTTCCGAAGCCGACGTGAAGGCGGGCCTTGCCGATGACGCCTGGAGAGCCGTCGCCGAGGCCAATCGCCAGGAACTGCTCTCTATGGACCTCTGGGGAGTCCCGTCCTTCAGGGTGGGGGATCTTCCTGGCCACTGGGGACAGGATCGCCTCTGGGCGGTCGAACAGGACCTCATTGCTGCAGCTGACAGGACTTGACCATGAAACGACTGATCGCCGGACTTGTAGTCTTTCTCCTGCTGGCCGCTGGAGCTGCATTCGCTTTTCGTGGTCCCCTGTCACTCGCCGTCATGGATCAGACGATCCGCAGATCCATGACCGCCGATCTGGTCGCCGGTCTGCCCGATGGGCTGCACGCCTTCGTCTGCGGCTCCGGCTCGCCCCTTCCCGACCCCCAACGAACCGGCCCCTGCCTCGCGGTCATTGCCGGCGACCGCGTGTTTCTGGTCGATGCCGGCGAAGGCGCTGCTGAAACCCTGGCGCGCGGCGCTCTTCCGGCCGCCAGGATAGAGCAGGTCTTTCTGTCCCATTTTCATTCTGATCACATCGATGGGCTCAGCGCCGTCGCGCTTCAGCACTGGGTTGGCAGGGCCGCCACGACTCCGCTCATGCTGACCGGTCCTCAGGGCGTGGAACGCATCGCATCCGGGCTGAACGAACTCTACGCCATCGACAACGGGTATCGGACAGCCCACCACGGCGCGGCGGTGGCCCCGCCGAGCGGCGCCGGGTTTGTGGCCCGTCGGTTCGAAATGCCGCAAGGCCCCTCTCAGGTGACTGTGCTGGATGATCGGGGCCTCAGGGTCACCGCTTTCAGGGTAGCGCACGGCCCCGTCGAGCCGGCCGTTGGCTACCGTTTTGACTACAAGGGCCGCAGCCTGGTGGTCAGCGGCGATACGGCCGTCTCGTCCAATCTGGTCAGGGTCGCCAAAGGCGCCGATCTGCTGGTCCATGACGCACTCTCACCCATGCTGGTGCGGCGATTGAAGGCCGCCTCCCTGGCCGCTGGCCGGAAAAACCAGGGCAAGATCCTGGAGGACATCATCAACTATCACGCCAGCCCCGAGCAGATCGCCGATCAGGCCCGCGGCGCCGGTGTCTCGGCGCTCCTGATGACCCACATCGTCCCCCCGCTACCCCTCAAGGCTCTGGAAGGACCATTTCTCGGTCAGGCCCGGGATCGCTTCAAGGGACAGCTCTGGATCGCCCGGGACAGAGACCTGATCAGCCTGCCGGCAGGCGGAAAAGCAATCACGCGCACCAGGGTCGGCAGATAGACCGGCGGCAGTGGAAGTCTGACGGGTCCCGAATTCGGCTCTGCCCCATCTAGAGTGCTGCTGGGCCTGCGATCGCTCAACTGGCGACTAGGGGGCCAACCCCCAGAACCGGCCCGGTCGGGGCGCTGGTTGTCGAACCGCCCCTGGGTTCGAGGGAAATCGCCAAAACCGCACTCTTGGCAGAGACCGGGAGGACGCGGTTCCCCAGACGGGTATTGGAGGTCGCCTCGATCAAGCCGAGGGACCGGGGCGTCCCGCCGGCCGGAACGACCCAGAGTTCAAGGGACCGGTCCTGTGCCTGTGCCAGGGCGATCGGGGTCACGAGGATGCGCTTCAGGTCGGTGTCGATCGCAACGACCGCCAGGGCCCTGCCTCCCTTGGGATCCGATACCAGGGCAACGAGGGGCGCGGATGGCTGAACCGCGACGACGACCGGCGCGGGTGAATCGGGGGCGATCCTTGGCAGCACGCCGATCCCGAGGCTGACCTCAGTCGATCGATCACCCGGTTTCTGGCGATCGTGGCAAGCCAGGCCCGATGCAGCCCTCCTCCATCAAGGCTGACGGTCCGGCAAGGGCGGGGTCGAGCTTGCCCCCCGAGTGGTCGATCCCGTCGCTCACGCCATCATGGCGTCGATGAGTTGCTCGATATGGGCTTCAACCAGCCGGGACTGATCCACCCAGGGAAAATGGGGGCGTGCAATCATGAGGGACACCAGACCATGCAGGCTGGCCCAGGCCGACTGGGTCAGTATGTCCAGTTCAGTGTCGCGGGTCAGGCCGGCGGCCGAGAATCGGGCGATCTCGGTTCGGAAAACACCATAGGTCTGGACGCCGGCCGATAGCGCCCGCTCGCTCGCGGCATCAAGATGGGCAGGATCGACAGGCTTTTCGATCATGAACGCGACCCGGTAGGCGTTGGGGTTTTCCAGCCCGAAACTGATATAGGCCTGGCACATCATCCGCAGGGAAACCCTGCCAGGCAGCATGCCTCCGACGGCCTGCAGTCGGTGGCTCAGGGCGAAAAAAGCCTGTTCGCAGAGTTCCGCCATGATGTCATCGCGCGTCGCGAAATAGGCGTAGAGCGCCGGCTGGGAAATGCCGACGGCGGAAGCGATGTCCCGGGTCGAAACCGCAAGCACGCCGCGCTGAGAGATCAGCGCAAGGGCGGCGTCCAGAATCTCCTGATGGCGCTCACCGCCATGGCCCTTGCGCTTGCGCGGAGAACGGATCGTCGCCGTGGTCATGATCACAGTCTGACCATACAGACAGCCTTGACAAGCCAGGATCAACGATCACTGATAACTTATCACTGATCGACCAAGGCGGCTTCCCATGAAGGTCTTCTGGATTTCGGCTGCTGCGGCGATCCTCGCGGCCTGTGGTTCAAAGGCCGAAAAGCCGGCTGCGCCGCCGCCGCCCTCTGTTGAAGCCGCCAATGTCGACTTCGGGAGCACCAATACCGGTCTCATCGCCAGCGGGATTCTGGAGCGCCGTCGCGAGATGACCCTGTCCTTCCGGATCGGCGGGGTTTTGACGGACTTGAGTGTTGATGCAGGCGATGTGATCGCCAAGGGCCAGATCCTGGCGGCAATCGACCCGACCGGCGTCGAGGCCCGCTCACGCCAGGTCGGGGCCGATCTGGAACGCGCCCGCCGGGATCTTATCCGCGATCAAAAGCTGTTTGATCAGGGGTTCGTCAGCCGCGCACGTCTGGATGATCGCGCCAGCGCCGTGAAATCGGCTCAGGCGGCGTTTGATTCTGCCGGTTTCGACCGACGATGGGCCCGCCTGGCGGCGCCGGCGGGCGGCGTTGTCCTGTCGCGCCAGGCGCAAAAGGGCGAGGTCGTGCAGCCTGGACAGGCCGTTGTCAGGATCGCTGACCAGTCCAGCCCCCTGGTCCTGCGACTTTCCGTTGCCGACCGCGATGTGGCGCGAGTTCGCCTGGGCCAATCGGCTGATATCCGCTTTGACGCTCTTCCCGGCCAGGCCCTGACAGGCCAGGTCGTCAAGATCGGGCAAGCGGCTGACTCGCGAACCGGCGCCGTGGAGGTCGAGGTCGAACTGCCCGCAGCGCCCGACCTTCGCAGCGGCCTTGTTGCGACGGCCAAGCTGGCGGTCATGGATCCGGATGCCGGCCTCTTCGCCCGCGTCCCTGCCGAAGCCATTCTCGAAGCAGAAGGCAAGCGGGCCAGCGTCCTGCGGCTGGTGAGCAATCGAGCGCTCCGGACAGAGGTCGGGTTCGGCGGTTTTGACGGAGACTTCGCAAAGGTTTCCGGCCTGCCGCCGGGTTCAAGGGTGATCACGGCCGGAGCCGGGTTCGTTTCGAACGGCGATACGGTCCGCGTGGCTGATGCCGCCACCCTGGCCGGGGCGGCAAGGTAATGCTCGATATCGCGGGCTTTGCGGTTCGCCGCTGGCAATTCACCCTGGTCGCCTTCGGGTTGTTGATCATGCTGGGGCTGAGTTCCTTCCTCAGCACGCCACGCTCGGAAGACCCGCATTTTCCACTGCCCTTTGTGGTGGTGCAGGCCATCCTGCCGGGGGCCGAACCGGCAGAGATGGAGCGTCTGGTCGCCGATCCGATCGAAGAGGCCCTCGATGGGCTGGATTCCGTCGTCAAGATCGAATCCACCAGTCAGGACGGAGCCGCCAATGTGCAGGTGGAGTTCACCTGGGACGTCGACCCGGAACGAAAGTACGATGAGGTTGTCCGGGAGGTGAATGCCTTGCGGGGAACCCTGCCGCAGGGACTGGCCCGGCTCGAAGTCCGCCGCGCCCGCACCACCGAAGTCGCCATTGTCCAGGTCGCCCTCACCAGTTCCACCCTGCCGATGCGTCGGCTGGAAAAGGCCGCCGACACCCTCCGCGAACGGCTGGCGCGGGTGCCAGGCGTTCGCCAGGCCCGGTATTGGGGCGTCCCCAGTTCCGAGGTCCGCGTTTCCCTTGATCTGGCGCGGCTGGCCGCCCTGAACCTGCCCGCGACAGCAGTGTCCGATGCGCTCCGGTCCGCCGGCGCTGAAGCCCCGATTGGCGCCGTCCAGGCGGGGGATCGGCGGTTCAATGTCAAGACGGGTGGCTCGTTCGGTTCGCTGGAAGCTGTCGGCGACACAGCCATCCGGGCGGAAGAAGGCCAGGTCTTGAGGGTGCGCGATGTCGCCACGGTCGCCTGGGCCGAGGATGAACCCACCCATCTGACCCGCTTCAATGGCAGGCGCGCCGTGTTCGTGACCGTGACCCAGAAGGACGGAGCGGATGTGGGCAAGATCACCACTGGCATCCGCGCGGCGCTGGACGACTATGAACGGGTCCTGCCTGCGGGAGTAAAGCTGGAGCGCGGCTTTTTCCAGGACAACAACGTCAGACACCGTCTGGGCAATCTGTTTCGCGATTTTGCCATTGCCCTCGCCCTGGTTCTCATAACGCTCCTGCCGCTGGGATTCCGGGCCGGCGTGGTGGTGATGATGTCCATCCCCCTGTCGCTGCTGATGGGGCTTTCCCTGCTTCAAGCCTTCGGATTCACCCTCAACCAGCTCTCCATCGCGGGCTTTGTCCTGGCCCTTGGCCTGCTGGTCGACGACTCCATCGTGGTCGTCGAGAACATCGCCCGCCGCATGCGGGAGGGTGAAGACCGCACCTCGGCCGCCATCAACGGAACCCGGCAGATCGCCCTGGCGGTCATGGGATGCACAGCCGCGTTGATGCTGTCCTTCCTGCCCCTGATGGCCCTTCCTGGCGGCGCGGGGGCCTATATCCGGTCGCTGCCGGTCTCGGTGCTCAGCACGGTTGCCGCATCCCTGTTCGTGTCATTGACCATTATTCCCTTCCTGGCCAGCCGCTTGCTGTCGCGCCACGAAAAGGCCGAGGGCAACGCCCTGCTCCAGATGATCAACGGCGGTATTCACCGGCTGTACGCCCCCCTGCTTCATCAGGGGCTGGCCCGCCCCTTGCTGGCCCTCGCCCTGATTCTGGCCCTCTGCCTGACCTCGCTGCCCATGCTGAAGGCCATCGGGTCCAGCCTGTTCCCCCCTGCCGAGACCCCGCAATTTCTGATCAGGATCGAAACACCGGAAGGAACCGCCCTCGCCCGGACAGACAGGGCGCTGCGCTTTGTCGAAGGACGCCTTGCCCGTGAGCCGGAGGTGGCCTGGTATTCCGCAAACCTGGGACGCGGCAATCCCCAGATCTTCTACAACCAGCAACAGCGAGAAAGCCGCACCAGTTTTGCCGAGGTCCATGCCTCGCTGAAGGCCTGGGAACCGGGTCGAAGCGAACTTGTTCTCGACCGGCTCCGGGACTCCTTCGCCCGCTTTCCGGGCGCGAGAATCACCCTTGTGGTCTTCGAGAATGGTCCCCCGATCGAGGCGCCCATCGCGGTTCGACTGACGGGAGAGGACCTGACGGTACTCAAGGTCCTGGCGGGACGGGTGGAGGCCATCCTCAAATCGACGCCTGGCGCCCGGGACGTGGACAACCCCCTGCGTCTGGACCGGACCGATCTGGACCTTGGCCTCGACGAGGGCAAGGCGGCCGCCCTTGGCGTTCCTGCCGGTGCAGCGCGGCGGACGGTCCGCCTGGCCCTGTCCGGCGAAGACGCCGCCCGTTTCCGCGACGCGGACGGTGATGATTATGCCGTCAAGGTGCGCGTTCCGATGGCCACCGCCGGCGGCGCCAGCCGCAACGACCTGTCGGCCCTCGGTGGCATTTTCGTGCCGACCGCAGCGGGACAGGCCGCGCCCCTCTCGGCCATTTCGCAGCCCACCGCAACGCTCAGCCCGGCGCGGATTGATCGCTACGACCGTGAACGCACCTCGACGGTCACGGCCTATGTCCAGACCGGCTATCTGACCTCGGGCGTGACCGCTGCGGCGGCCGAACGGCTGAACGGACTGACCCTCCCGCCGGGCTATCGCCTGGCCTATGGCGGGCAGGCGGAAGCGCAGTCCGAAAGCTTCTCTGGCCTGGGCGCCGCCATTGCCATCGCCGTGTTTGGCATCATGGCCGTGCTGGTTCTGGAGTTCGGGAAGTTCAAGACGGCGCTGGTGGTGGCCGGGATCATTCCCCTTGGCCTGTTCGGCGCCGTGGCGGCCCTGTGGATGACCGGAAACTCGCTGTCCTTCACGGCGACCATCGGGATCATCGCCCTGATCGGAATCGAGATCAAAAACTCCATCCTGCTGGTGGATTTCACCGAACAGCTTCGCCGGGAGGGCGTGCCTCTGAAAGAGGCCATCGAGCGGGCCGGCGAGGTGCGGTTCCTGCCGGTGCTTCTGACCTCCGTGACAGCCATTGGCGGGCTGCTGCCTCTGGCCCTGGAACGGTCGGGTCTCTATTCGCCCCTCGCCATTGCCATCATCGGCGGCCTGGTCAGTTCCACACTGTTGTCCAGACTGGCGACGCCGGTGATGTATTGGCTGACGGCGCGAGGCGAAGCGCGGCCGAATGAACACCAGACCCCATCTGTCGACGGCGCCTTCGGGGCCTAGGCGGATCGAGGGCTGTCACCGGCCTGTGGCAGCGAGGGCCGTAATGTCCTCGAAAGTGGACAACCTGCCTTCTGGCCGCCATAGGACGGTCGGTGTCTGACTCCGTCCCCAACACGGGCCCCAACACGGGCCGAAGAACCGATCTGGACTGGATCCGCATCGCCGCCCTGGCGCTTTTGATCCTTTACCATGTCAGTCTGGTCTACACGCCCTGGGATTGGCATCTCAACAGCAGCCATCGCTTTGTCTGGATGGAGGAGGTCACGCTCCTCAGTTCCCCGTGGCGTCTGACCTTGCTGTTCTTTGTCTCCGGCGCCGCCCTGCGTCTCATGAGCCGCAAACTGGACGCCGGACAGGTCTTCAAGGCGCGGCTTGAGCGCCTTGTCCCGCCATTTCTGTTTGGCGTCCTCATTCTGATCCCGCCGCAATCCTGGGCGGAGGCGTTCGGCAAGGGCAGCTTTTCGGGCAGCCCGTTCCAGTGGTGGCTGAGCGAGTTCAGTTTCAAGGGAATTGCCGATGGCATCCCGATCAATCACCTCTGGTTCGTCCTCTATATCGGCGTCTACAGCCTGGCCGCCATCGGGCTTCTGACGCGGCCGGTGTTTCTGACCCGCATCGAGGCGGTTCTGGACCGATCCCTCACAGGCTGGCGGGTGCTGGTGCTTCCGATCCTGTATCTGGCCATCGTCCGCCAACTGCTTTTTCCCTGGTTTGGTCTGACAAATCGCATTCAGGAAGACTGGTACAATCACGCCTCATCCCTTGGCGTGTTCCTGCTGGGGTTTGTTCTGGTGGGCCGTGAGCAGGTCTGGAGCCAGCTGGAGCGGGTCCGGCTGGCGGCCTTGGCGACCGCCCTCGTATCCGTCGTTCTGTTGATGTCCCTGCACATTCATCCCGGCGGCAATCTGCTCGGCGGCGTCGTTCGCAACAGCATGTTCGCCATCAACCAATGGGCCACCGTGGCCACGGTTCTGGGCTTTGGCAGCCTGTATCTGCGGGGCGCAGACGGGCCGGTGCGACGCTATCTGAATGAGGCAATCTTTCCCTGTTACCTCGCGCATCAGACAATCCTGGTCCTGGCAGTGTTTGTTCTGGCGCCCCTGAAACTGCCCGCCATTCCCGAAGCCTTGCTCTTCATCACCCTCACGTTTGGCGGGAGCCTGCTGGTCTATGAAGGGGTGCGGCGGCTGGGCCCTTTGCGAATCCTCTGGGGGCTGAAGCCTCTGGCCTCGACCTCGACGGGCGCCGGGCCAGGCCTTGGCGCCGTATTGTGGCGCACGCTCGAAGGTCCCTTCAAACCGGGCCGCCGCTTTCGCCGGCGACGGATTCTCCTGGCCATTGGGGTGGCGTCGCCTGTCCTGGCGATCCTGTCGGTGCTGGCGGCCGTCGCCGCCTATCCCGGCTTCAACCACGCCACCCAGTTTCTCAGCGAACTGGGGGGATCGACGGCTCGCCTGCCGCTGATCTTCAATGGCGGCGTGCTGGTCAGCGGCGTTGCCGCGGCCGTTGCCGGTCTTGGATTTGGCATGGGCGTCGCCTCCCTGGGCGGCTCCCGAATCGCTTCGGCCTTCCTCACCCTGTGTTTTGCGCTCGCCGGGTTGGGCCTGGTGATTTCCAGCCTCTATGTCTGGCCGGACCCGAGACATCTTTGGGTCAATCTCGGCCTGGGCATCATTCTCGCCCCGTTGTTTCTCATCTGGGGTCTGGCCCCGATCAAGGACATGGCCCGACTGAAGGGCTTTCTGATCGTTGTCTGCCTCATGATGGCGGCTCTGGCCGTTATCACCAACCACATGGTTCTGCCCGGCACGGTAAACCCGGCCAATGTCGGATGGTGGGAGCGCGTTTTTGCGATCGTGCTGGTCGGATGGACGGGAATCGCCGCCTGGTGTCTTGAGCGGGCCCTCTATCGTCAGGCGCTTCTCGATGAGGCCAATCAACCTTCAATCCATGCCGACTGAGCAGGCCTTGGACAGCCTGGTTGTCGAGAGTGATTTTTTAGGTCGCAGATCACCAGCCAAGCGAATTTGCCGCTTCCACCGCAACGCAACATAACGTATCCGTGATGAGTGCGTTACCGGCCTAGACCGCCCACCTTCCAGAGGGGCCGGCGCGGTCCCGGCGACGCCCGGACAACAGGATCGGCGGAAACATTGGCGCGTAATCGGTATTCAGCGGTCGGGACGGCTCTTGCGGACTCACTCTCCGCAACGGACCCATCGATTCTGTTCGCCGGTACGATTTCATCCAACGGACGGGTCGCATGGACGGCGTAAGCAATCTGGCGCTTCGGTACGAAACCGAAAGATACGAAACCACTGCGCCCCTCGGCGAGCCCTGGTTGCCGCCGGAGAACCCTCTCGACGTGTCGCGTCAGAGCCTGGGCAGGGGCGCCCCTGTCCTTGCGGCAGCACCGGCGACCTCTCCGATCGGTATCGGCAAGCGCCGCGCCATCCTGTTCGGCGCCAGCCTATTGCTGACCTTTGTCATCGCCCTGACGCCATACCAGCTCTACGCCCGCGACAGCTTTACGCCCCTCGAGGGGTTTGCCCTGTCCCTGTTTGTCGTCCTGGTGGCCGCTGTGTCGATCTGGTTCTGCAGCGCGATCGCCGGGTTCATCACCCTTCGCCGCGGGGTCGAAGACCATTTCGACTTCCCGGTCATCGCCCCGACGCCGCGGGTTCGCACGGCCCTGTTGATGCCGCTCTACAACGAGGACGCGGCAGCCGTTCTCGCGCGACTCTCCAAGGTCGAGCGCGCCCTGGCCGGCCTCGGCGTCGCACACTGGTTCGACCTCTTCGTGCTCAGCGACACGACGGACGAGACCATCGCAGCGCAGGAGCGCGTGCAGTTTTCAGCGCTGCGCGCCCGCAGCCGGTGCAACACCTACTATCGCCGCCGGCCCAAGAACATCGAGCGCAAGGCCGGCAACATCACGGACTGGGTCAGCCGGTTTGGGGGCGCCTATGCCCACATGATCGTCCTGGACGCCGATAGCGTCATGTCCGGGGAAACCATCCTGAAGCTGGTCGACGCCATGGAACGCCATCCAGGCGTTGGTCTGATCCAGACCACGCCGGTCATCGTCGGCGCCGAGACCCTCTATGCCCGCGCCCAGCAGTTCAGCGTGCGCATGTTCGGACGCGTCGCCGCCGCCGGACTTGCCTGGTGGACCGGCGCCGAGAGCAGCTACTGGGGTCACAACGCCATCGTCCGTGTCCGCGCCTTCGCCGAATGCGCCGGCCTGCCAGTCCTGTCAGGCCCCAAGCCGTTTGGCGGTCATATCCTGAGCCATGATGTCGTGGAGGCCGCCCTGCTGCGTCGCGGCGGCTGGGCCGTCCATGTCACGCCGGCCCTCGACGGTTCGACCGAAGAGACGCCGCCCTCCATGCTGGAGTTCATGAAGCGGGACCGTCGCTGGTGCCAGGGCAACCTTCAGCACCTTCGCGTCCTGGCGGCGCCCGGCCTGCATCCGATCAACCGGCTGCAGCTGTTCTTCGGCTGCCTGTCCTATCTGGTGTCGCCGATCTGGCTTCTGTCCCTGCTGGTGGGCCTGGGCATCCAGGCCCAGATCACCCTGACGGTTCCGGAATACTGGCGCCTGCTCGCGCCGGTGAAATACGAGCCGATCATCTGGGCTTCGCTCCTGACCGCCCTGATGCTGGTCGGACCCAAGCTGCTCGGTCTGGTCCTGACCCTGAGCCGGGCTTCGGAACGCAAGGCCTTTGGCGGCGCGGGGGCCATCCTGCGCAGCGCTGCCTTTGAGTCAGCCTATTCGGCCGTCATGGCCCCGGTGATGATGGTTGGCCACACGCGCATCGTTGCCGAGATCCTGTCTGGCAAGGATGCCGGCTGGTCTGCCCAGACCCGCGATGGCGAAACCCTGTCCTGGCAGGACGCCTTCCGCGCCCATCGCTGGGAAATCAATACGGGCCTGTTGTTCGCCGCGATCCTGACCCTCGCCCCGCACCTGGTCCTGTGGTTTGCGCCGATCGTTCTGCCGCTTCTGGCCTCGCCCTTTATCGCGGTCCTGACCTCGCGCCGGGATCTTGGTCTTTGGGCCGGTCGGTCTGGCCTGCTGGTCACGCCGGAAGAGATTGCCGCCCGTAGCGAGCATGCCGACCATGCCGTCCACCAACTGTTCCCGGCCACTGATCAGCAGAGGTCTGACGACCGCGAAGAGACCGATCAGACCTTCTGGCCGGCCATGATCTCGGCCTCATCGACCGCGAACCCAAGCGCCTATGCTCACTGAGCCCGGTCGGGATTGACAGGACAGCGTCAAGTCCCGGCGATGTGGCCTGGGCGCTGCCTGAAGCCCTGATCTGACGGCAGGGACGAGGCCATGCGCCGCCGGCCGCCCTCTTGAGGGGTTCCGGAAAAGGGTTTTGCGACAGGATCGGGCCTTGCGAAGGGCGCCGGTTTTCAGGACGGGCGCGGAGCCGCTCAATCCGGCTTTGGCGCCCGGTCCTTGTCTTTCTTCTTCTTTTTCTTTTCGCCCTTGGGAGGCTTCTCAGCCTTGGGCGGCTTGGCCGCCTTGGGAACCTTCGGCGCCTTGGCCGGCGGCGCCTCGCCTGACGCCAGGGTCTCGAGAGCCTCAAGCAGCGCCGTTCGCTTGCCCTTGGGCAACAGGCTCATCAGGGCGCTGTCCGCCGCCAGGGTCGGAGCCCGGGCCGCGGCCAGCGCCGTACGTCCGGCATCAGTCAATCTGACGGCATTGGCTCTCGCGTCCAGGGTGGACCGCTCGCGGGCCAGCAGCCCCTTGTCGATCATCCGCGACACCATGTCTGCCAGGGTGGAGCGATCGACGCCGGTGGCGGTTACCAGATCAGCCTGGGCCGCGCCCTCATGGTCGGCGACCGCCGCCAGAACCGCATGCTGTCTTTGAGTGATGGCGCCAGGTCCGGCCTCGGCGACATAGAGGTCCAGCGCCCGCTGCGCAGCCCGGTGGAGCAGATGGCCTACGGAAGCCACCATCACGCGTTTAGCAGCCTTGTCTTTACCCATCCCGCCCTCCGGCCTTTGACCGGATACGGACCATAGTGCGCGTTCAAGTCGATTTGAAGACAGACTATTCCGGATCGGCCTGCGCAGGGGTTTCGGGCGCCACTTCCTTCATCCCGCGCATGATCAGGGGGGTCTGGGAGAGAGAAAAGGCCAAAGTCAGCAGAATCAGCCCTGGAAAACGGAAAAACACCCAGACGCCATCCGGCTGTGTCCGCCACACGATTTCGTTGAGAACCGCAACGCAGAGAAAGAAAATGCCGTAGCGAAGAGTGAAGGTCTTCCAGACGTTTTCGCTCATGTTGAGCGCCTCGCCCATCAGCATGCGCAGGGGGTTGCGCTTGAGCGCGAGGCCGCCAAGCAGGACCAGGCCGAACAGCAGGTTCATCACGGTCGGTTTCACCTTGATGAAGCGCGGATCGTGGAAAACCAGGGTCAGCGCCCCGAACAACAGCGCTGCACCGCCGGCAATCAGCGGCATGGGCGCAACGCGCCGCTCGACGGCAAATCCCAGAACCAGCGCCGCAGCAGACCCTGCGACCAGCCACCAGGTCGCCTGGACCAGGTCCCGCGTGATCAGATAGCCGATGAGAAAGACCACCAGACCGCCGTAGTCCACGGCGGCGCGCACCTGGGACCGGGCCTTGGGTGACAGGTTCAATGCCATGACGCCTCAGGCCTCCAGGCCGACAAGGGAACGGGAAAAGGCGCGGGCGTCAAACGGCTGCAGATCATCGATCCCCTCCCCGACGCCAATCAGCTTGATAGGAGAGTCCGAGGCCTGGGCCACAGGCACAAGGACGCCGCCCCTGGCGGTTCCATCCAGCTTGGTCATGACGATGCCCGTCACCCCGATCAGGTTGCCGAACAGGTTTTCCTGGCTGAGGGCGTTGCGCCCCACCGTGGCGTCCAGCACCAGCAGCGTCTCATGCGGCGCATCCGGATCGACCTTCTTCACCACCCGGATGACCTTCAACAATTCATCCATCAGGCCCTGCTTGTTCTGCAGTCGACCCGCCGTGTCGATCAGCACCACATCATAGGCCTCGGCCTTCGCCCGTTGCAGGGCGTCAAATGCCAGGCCGGCGGCGTCAGCGCCGGTGGGCCTGGACATGAAGTCCGCCCCGGACCGGTCAGCCCAGACCTTGAGCTGTTCCACAGCCGCTGCCCGGAAGGTGTCGCCGGCAACGATCAGAACCCGGGCGCCCCGCGTCTTCAGGTCCGCCGCGATCTTGCCAAGCGTCGTGGTCTTTCCCGAGCCATTCACCCCGATGAACAGCACGATATAGGGCCTTGGCCCCGATAGCGGATCGAACAGACCCTGCCGGGGAACCAGCTCGCGGGCCACGGCCTCGGCCAGGGCTTCCTTGACCTCCTGCTCGGAGGCCGACTTGCCGAAGCGGGCCTCGCCAAAGGCCCGGGTGATCCGACCCGCCGCCTGCGGGCCCAGATCGGCTTCGATCAGCATTTCTTCCAGCGCATCCAGCTGCGCCTGATCCAGCGGCCGGCGGAAGATTTCCGCCACCTGCTCGGTCATAGCCTTGGACGAGCGGGACAGTCCGCCCGCCAGCCTCTGGAACCAGCCTTGTTTCTGTTCAGCCATGGACCCGGGTTTAGCCTGACCCGGCGACGACGTCACCTTGCGCTTGGCGCCTTGGCTTTCCCAATTTGCCTCGATGGGACTAAGAGGCCTCCACAATGCCCTCCCTGGACACGGCCTTCCTCATCCTCGACTACGCAGCCGTCGCCGTTTTCGGGGCGTCAGGAGCCTTGGCGGCCGCTCGCCGCGGCCATGATATCGTGACCTTCGCCTTCTTCGCCGCCATCACCGGGGTCGGGGGCGGCACCCTGCGGGACCTGCTGATCGACGCGCCCGTCTTCTGGATCGCCCGGCCGGGCTATCTGCTGGTCTGTCTGGCGGCGGCGGCAGCCGTCTGGCTGGCGGGCAGACATACCTGGCGGCTCTCGGCCCTGCTCTGGCTGGATGCCCTCGGCATGGCGGCCTATGCGGTGGTCGGCGCCGCCAAGGCCCTGTCGTTGGGCGTGCATCCCATCTCAGCCGCGGTCATGGGCGTCATGACAGCCACTTTTGGCGGAGTCCTGCGGGACGTGGTCGCCGGTGAGCCCTCGGTCCTGTTGCAGAGGGAAATCTACGTCACTGCCGCATTGCTCGGGGCCATGGTCTTTGTGGGGCTGGCAGCCTTGGGGGTGGACCGGATCGCGGCTGGACTGGCGGGTTTCGGCGCGGCCCTGGCCCTGAGGTCTGCAGCAATCGTCTGGGGCCTCAGCCTGCCGGCCTTCAAGGGTCGGAACCACAGCGATCCGCTCTGACGCCGCTCGATCTCAGACCAGAACGCCCAGGGCTCTGCCCTGGTCGTGGCCCCTGATCCGCAGGGCGGCGATGGCGCCCGGATCCGCCTGCCCCTCGAAGGCAATCTCGGTGAAGTCTTCCGCCCTGGCCAGGCCCTGACGCTCAACAAGACCCATGACCGTCCGCCCGACCTGCCGCTCCAGATGCCGCGCCAGAGACAGATCGCCAGCGGCGCGCAGCCTCGCGGCCCGTTCCTTGACCACGGCCCTGGCCACCGGGGGCATCCGGGCCGCCGGCGTCCCGGGCCGGGGGCTGAAGGGAAAGACATGCAGGAAGGACAGGCCCGCCTCCTCGACCAGGGCAAGGGTGTTGTCGAACGCCGCATCCGACTCGGTGGGAAATCCGGCGATCAGGTCGGCGCCGAACGCCACATCCGGGCGCACGGCCCGGACATCGGCGATCAGCTTCAGGGAGTCGGCCCTCAGATGGCGACGCTTCATCCGCTTCAGGATCATGTCGTCGCCGGCCTGCAGCGACAGATGCAGATAGGGCATCAGCCGGGACTCGCTGGCCAGAACCCGCATCAGGTCCGGATCGATCTCGGCCGCATCGATCGAGGACAGTCTCAGGCGCGGGAGCGCGGGAACCAGCTTCAGGATTCGCGCCACCAGCTGCCCAAGCGTCGGCGTCCCGGGCAGGTCGGCGCCCCAGCTGGTCAGGTCCACGCCGGTCAGGACGATCTCGTTCCAGCCTTCGGCGGCCAGCCGGCCGATGCGTTCGACGATCTCGCCGGCCGCCGCCGACCGGCTGTTACCCCGGCCATAGGGAATGATGCAGAAGGTGCAGCGGTGATCGCAGCCATTCTGGATCTCGACATAGGCCCGCGCCCGGTCCTTCAGGCCGTCGGCCAGGTGGGGCGCAGTCTCCCGGATGCTCATGATGTCGTTGACCCGGATCCGGCCGCCTTCGGCCTGCGGGACGAGCGCTCCGGGCGCTGCCTTTTCGGCATTGCCGAGAACCAGGTCCACCTCGGGCATGGCGGCGAACGCGGCCGGATCGATCTGGGCAGCGCAGCCGGTGACCACCAGCCGGGCCTCTGGATTCTCGCGACGCGCCTTGCGGATGGCCTGGCGGGCCTGGCGCACCGCCTCGCCCGTCACGGCGCAGGTATTGAAGACGATGGTCCCCTCAACGCCGTCCGCCTCGGCCCGGGCGCGGATCTGCTCGGATTCATAGGCATTGAGCCGGCAGCCAAAGGTGATGACCCGGGCTCCCGCCGAAGTCTTGGTTTCCAGAGGGAGCGGATCAACGGCCTCGGTCATCGCTCCCGGTCCTGGATCAGGAAGGCCTCGAACGCCGCCTTGTAGTCTGGATGCCAGCGCGACAGCGGCGGTCGGGACGAGGCGACATCCTCTGCAGCCCAGCGGATCCGCGAGGCGTCGGTCGCCTGGTCCACGTCGTTGTCCGGGCAGATGATGTAGAAGACTCCGTCTGCGATCCTCGCCAGCATGAAATCCACCACCTGATCCGCAGTCCAGGCCGCAGCCGGCTTTTCGGCCTGTCCGCGAGACGTCATGCCGGTGAAGGTGTAGCCCGGCACCAGCAGATGGGCGCCGACCTGGCAGTCCGGGGTGTTGCGCAGGCTGTGCTGCAGCCCCTCGGTCAGGACCTTCACCCCGGCCTTGGAGACATTGTAGGCGGTGTCGCCGGGCGGGGTGGTGATCCCCTGTTTCGAACCGGTATTGATGATCAGGCCTGGTTGACGCTGCTCGACCATCATGGCGCCGAAAGCCTGGACGCCATTGATCACACCGAACAGGTTGACCTCCAGGAGCCGTCGCCAGCGATCCGGCCGTTCAAGCGCCGAGCCGCCGCCGCCCATGCCGGCATTGTTCATCAGGACATGGACAGCGCCGAACCGGGCGACCGCCTGGTCTCGCAGGGCGATCACTGCCGCGGGATCCGAAACATCGGTGGGAACCGCCAGAGCCCGATCGCCCGCATTGAGGGCGGTCACGGCAGAGGCCAGTTTTTCGGCCTGGATATCGGCCAGGACCACAGTCATGCCGAGGGACAGATAGCGCCGGGCAGCGGCCAGTCCGATGCCGTCGGCGGCGCCGGTGATCACCGCTGTATGGCCGGGCGCAATTGCGGGATGATTGGGCATGGAAATCTCTCCGGGGCTGGTCAGGCGCTGACGCCATCCGGCAGACGGCCGGTGAAATCGATCGAGACGGGCCCTGTCATGATCACGTGGTCGTCGCTGACCCGCCAGTCAATCAGCAGTTCGCCGCCATCCATCACCATGGTCGCCTTGCGATCCGAAAGACCCCGGCGGGCGCAGGCCACCAGGGCGGCGCAGGCGCCGGTGCCGCAGGCCCGGGTCAGGCCGGCCCCGCGCTCCCAGACCCGCAGCCGGATCCGGTCCGGCGCCAGAACCTGGGCAAAGCCGACATTGACCCCTTGCGGAAACAGCGGGTGATGTTCGATCAGGCTGCCGGAGCCACGCACCATGGCTGTGGCCGGCTCCTCGTTCAGGAAGAACACGACATGCGGATTGCCCATGCTGACAGCGCCGGGCGTATGCAAAAGGGGCGCGTCGATGGGTCCAACCTGAAGTTCGATTCCCCGGGTGTCCATCTCTTCGGCCAGGGGGATCTGTTTCCAGTCCAGTCCGGGCGGGCCCATATCGACCGTGACCCGCCTGTCACCGGCCCGAACGCCGGACAACCGGCCGGACCGGGTCTCGAAGGCCACCGCATCACAACCGGCAGCCTCCATCAACAGCCAGGCAATGCAGCGGGTCCCGTTGCCACAGGCCCCGACCTCTTCGCCGTCCGCATTCCAGAACCGCACGAAGGCGGCGACTCCAGGCGTCGCGGAAGGCTCGATGGCGATCAGCTGGTCACAGCCGATCCCGGATTCCCGATCGGCAATGGCCCGGACCTCAGATGGCGAGGGCTCGAAGGACCGCTCACGCGCCTCGACCACGACAAAGTCGTTGCCGAGTCCATTCATCTTGAGAAAGGGGCGGGTCATGAACCGGGCTATATAGGCGAAATTCCAGCCGGGCGTGAGAGCAGCAAGGTCGGATGGTCCAGAACGCGCCGTTCGAATTCGATCGCAAGGCCCGGAGCGCCTGAGATGGCCTCCTGCTGCAGTGTTCAGGCGACTGAAACGCCGCTACAGAAACGGACCCCGCCATGCATCTGCTCGCCGACGCACAGCCCAGTGAGACGGGCCATTCCATGACCGCACCCGCCACATCTCCGCCGACCGAACTGGACCCCCGTTGGACGAGCGTGAAGGCCCGCGATCCGTCCGCCGATGGCCTCTTCTTCTATTCCGTCGCCACGACCGGGGTCTATTGCCGACCATCCTGCGCCGCCCGGACCGCAAATCCGAAGAATGTCGCCTTCCACGAAACCACGGCGGCGGCCCGGGCCGCAGGGTTTCGCGCCTGCAAGCGCTGCCGGCCGGACGAACCGCCGCTGGAAGCGCGCTATGCCGAAACAGTCGCCCGCATCTGCCGCCTGATCGACGAGGCCGAAACCCCGCCGGTGCTGGCCAGGCTGGCCCGGGCGGCGGGCCTCAGCCCCTGGCATTTCCACCGGGTCTTCAAGGCGATCACCGGCGTGACGCCCAAGGCCTACAGCGACGCCCGGCGCGGGGCCCGGGTCCGGCAGGAGCTTGGGGTCAGCGAGACGGTCACCGGAGCCATCTATGACGCCGGATTCAACTCAGCCGGACGGTTCTACGAGCAGTCCGGCGATCTGCTGGGCATGACCCCCGGCCGCTACCGCGCGGGCGGCAAGGGCGCCGATATCCGGTTCGCCCTGGGGGAATGCTCGCTGGGTTCGATCCTGGTGGCGCGCAGCGAGATCGGGGTCTGCGCCATCCTTCTGGGGGACGGCCCGGAGCCGCTCCTGAAAGAGCTGCAGGACCGATTTCCAAAGGCCAACCTGATCGGCGCCGACAGCGACTTCGAGACTCTGGTCGCCCAGGTGGTCGGGATGGTCGAGTCGCCAGGTCGTGGCCTGGATCTGCCTCTGGATATCCGCGGCACAGCCTTCCAGCAGAGGGTCTGGCAGGCGCTCCGGAACATTCCGGCCGGAACCCGGGCGAGCTATGGCCAGATCGCCGCCCAGATTGGCCAGCCATCTGCGGTGCGAGCCGTGGCCGGCGCCTGCGCCGCCAATGCCCTGGCCATCGCCATCCCCTGCCATCGGGTTGTTCGCAATGACGGCGCCCTGTCCGGCTACCGCTGGGGCGTGGAACGCAAACAGGCCCTGCTGGAGCGTGAGGCTGCAGCATGACCGACCCTGTCGACACGCAGGCCATGCACCAAAGGCTCGCTTCGGCTGACTGGGACAGGATGGCGACCGATCTTGACCGCCAGGGCTGGTCGGTCCTGCCCGCTATCCTGTCCGCGCAGGACTGTGAATCGATGGCCGGGCTCTACGACCAGGCCGACGGGTTCCGCAGTCAGGTGATCATGGCGAGGCACGGCTTTGGCCGGGGCGAGTATCGATACTTCGCCTATCCGTTGCCTGACGCCGTTCAGGCCCTGAGGGCCGCGCTCTACCGGCGCCTGGCCCCTATCGCCAATCGCTGGCACGGCGTGCTGGGCATCTCGGCAGATTTCCCGGCCAGTCACGCCGACTATCTGGCCCGTTGTCAAGCGGTCGGCCAGGCCAGGCCTACCCCTCTGCTGCTGCGCTATGGCCCCGGCGACTACAACTGCCTGCATCAGGACCTCTACGGAGCAGAGGTCTTTCCCCTCCAGGCCGCCCTGCTGCTCAGCCAACCGGGCCAGGATTTTGAAGGCGGGGAACTGGTCCTGACCGAACAGCGCCCGCGCATGCAGTCCCGGGCCATGGTCGTCCCGGCGCGCCAGGGCGACATGGCCGTGTTTGCGGTCCATCACCGTCCCAATGCCGGGGCGCGGGGAACCTATCGAACAACCCTTCGCCATGGCGTCAGCGAAGTCCGGTCCGGACGGCGTCATGTGCTGGGGATCATCCTGCATGACGCGGCCTGAGCGTCATTTTTGTCTGTGTCCTTCATCCAAAAACTTGCCTATCGGCTTTTGTTTTCCCCTGTTAGGGTAACCTAAGGTTCGGCGTGTGCCGATGGGGAAATACAATGAAAAAGGTTGTAGCGGCTCTTGTCGCGCTCTCGGTGCTTTCGGCCTGTGCGACAGCGCCGGACAGAATACAAGCCAGCTATGTCTCTCCTATGCAGTACAGTGGTTATGATTGCGACCAGATCAGGCAGGAACTAATGAGGGTATCCGGCAAAGTTCGCGAAGTTGCCGGTGCTCAGAAACGTCAGTCAAACAGTGATGCTATAGCCATGGGTGTTGGCTTAGTTATTTTTTGGCCGGCCCTCTTCTTTCTGGCTGGAGGAAGCGATAGGAAGGAAGAGTTGGCTCGCTTGAAAGGTGACTATGACGCACTTGAACAAGTGGCCATTCAAAAAAAATGCCCCGTGGCAGAAGAGCTAAAAGTCAAGCCCTAGGTGCTGTGGACACTTAGCGCAGCCAGAGCACTATGGCGGCCAATGTGACGACGGCGAGATAGTTCCTGGCCGTTTTCTCGAAGCGTGTTGCGACCCGTCGGAACTGCTTGAGCTTTG